>SAMEA104404106__coassemble_641_pt1 | contig 33618 bp, 30 predicted proteins | sample SAMEA104404106__metabat2_high_PE_070 | metagenome-assembled genome bin SAMEA104404106 (sample SAMEA104404106) | Balaenoptera acutorostrata
TTTTGAAAAAAATTGAGTAAAACTTTCGGCATACTATCCTTTTTAGTTAATTCGTCATTCGTCATTCGTAATTCGTCATTCGTCATTCGTCATTGAGAGAAGCTCTCAACTCTTATTTTAATTAGAAAACCTTTTCTATCTCAAAAGGTTTTCTCTTGTGCTAACGCACAATTCACTTTCGAAAATGCTCTTTCACGGCAATAGTGTTTCGCTTTCTGCGGAAAGCGCCAAAGGCTCCGCCTTTTGAAACCGCAATTTTTTGAAAAAAATTGAGTAAAACTTTCGGCATACTATCCTTTTTAGTTAATTCGTCATTCGTCATTCGTAATTCGTCATTCGTCATTGAGAGAAGCTCTCAACTCTCAACTATAGTATATGCTTCTTTAGATATTTGCCTGTGTATGAGGCTTCGCACTTCATAAGCTTTTCGGGTGTGCCTGTGAATACAATCTGTCCACCCTTGTTGCCACCCTCTGGACCTAGGTCTATTATATAATCCGATATTTTGATTATATCCATATTATGCTCAATTACTATTACTGTATTTCCATTTTCAGTAAACCTCTGAAGCACCTCTATAAGCTTTTTGACATCAGCTGTGTGAAGTCCTGTTGTTGGCTCGTCAAGTACATATAGTGTCTTGCCTGTGTTACGCTTTGAAAGCTCGGTTGCAAGCTTTACTCTCTGTGCCTCACCACCACTTAGTGTTGTTGCCGACTGACCTATTTTTATATAACCCAGTCCAACATCATAAAGCGTCTGAAGCTTTCTTTTTATCTTTGGATGATTTTCAAAGAACAGAAGTCCTTCCTCTACTGTCATCTCCAAAACCTCGTGAATATTCTTTCCCTTAAACTTGATTTCTAGGGTTTCACGGTTATATCTCTTGCCCTTGCACACCTCGCAAGGCACGAATACATCGGGTAAAAAGTGCATTTCTATCTTTAGCATACCGTCACCCTCACAAAATTCACATCTACCACCCTTTACATTAAAGGAAAATCTGCCTGCCTTGTAGCCTCGCATCTTTGCATCATTAGTTTGAGCAAACAGCTCCCTTATGTCACCAAAAACACCTGTATAGGTAGCTGGGTTTGAGCGTGGCGTTCTGCCTATTGGGGATTGGTCTATGCTTATTATCTTGTCAATATTTTCATATCCCTCTATAGACTTAAATTTACCAGCTCTTTCCCTTGAGCCGTTTATAATCTGATTTAATCCTTTTAGTAAGACTTCATTTACAAGTGAGCTTTTTCCAGAGCCTGATACTCCTGTAACAGAAATAAATGTACCGAGTGGGAACTTAACATTCACATTTTTAAGGTTGTTTTCACTAGCACCCTTTACTGTTAGGAATAAGCCGTTGCCCTTTCGTCTTTCTGTCGGTAGGGCTATTGTTTCCTTTCCACTCAGAAATCTTCCAGTTACCGAGCTATCACAATTTACTATCTCCTTAGGAGAACCTGCAAATACAATATTTCCTCCGTGCACGCCAGCTCCTGGACCTACGTCAACTATAAAATCACAGGTACGCATCGTATCCTCATCGTGTTCAACCACTATAACCGTGTTTCCTATGTCTCTAAGATGCTTTAATGTTGCTATTAACCTATCATTATCCCTTTGATGTAGTCCAATGCTTGGCTCGTCAAGAATATACAGCACACCCACAAGTGATGAGCCTATTTGTGTAGCAAGCCTTATTCTTTGGCTTTCACCACCAGAAAGAGTACCTGCTGAACGTGACATAGTAAGATATTCAAGCCCTACATTATTTAAAAATCCAAGTCTTTCTCTAATCTCCTTTAGTATTCTTTCTGCTATTAGAGCATCTGTATCTGAAAGTGTAAGCGAACTAAAGAAATCAATAGCCTCAGTTATAGACATATCACATACATCGGCTATATTTTTTCCGCCTACTGTAACTGATAGAGCTATAGGCTTTAGTCTTTTTCCCTTACACGCAGGACAGGTCTCTTGAGACATATAGTTTGAAATCTCATACCTTGCGTACTCGCTACTAGACTCCATATATCTTCTCTCAAGATTATTTACTACTCCCTCAAAGCTATCATAATACTTTGAGCGTAATGCTCCTACCTCTCTTATCATCTCAAACTTCTGCCCATTTGTTCCGTACATAATAAGGTCTAGCTTATCCTTTGGCATATCCTTTACTGGAATATCGAGAGGCACTCCAAACTCCCTTGAAAGTCCGTCAAAGTACATCTGTGCCATTGTTCCGTCCTCATAATTCCAGCCTGACGCCCTTATAGCTCCGTCCTTTATCGACATATTTCTATCCCTTATAAGAAGCTCTGGGTCAACCTTTTGGAATGAGCCTAGACCCGTACATTTTTCGCAAGCTCCCTGGGGACTATTAAACGAAAACATACGTGGGGATAAATCCTCTATTGCTGTTCCATGCTCAGGGCATGCGTAGTTTTGAGAAAATAGCATCTCCTCTCCGTCTATCACATCAATAAGCACTAGTCCGCCTGTTAGGTTAAGCGCTGTCTCTATGGAGTCAGTAAGTCTTGAGGCTATATCCTCTTTCATAACTAATCTATCTACAACAATTTCTATAGTATGCTTTTTATTCTTTTCTAGCTTTATTTCTTCACTTAGGTCATATATATTTCCGTCAACACGCACACGAACATAGCCACCACGTCTTGCCGCTTCAAACTCCTTTGTATGCTCTCCCTTTCTAGCTCTTACTATTGGAGCTAGTATTTGAAATTTTGTTCTCTCTGGCAAAGTAAGAATTTTATCTACCATTTGGTCAACTGTCTGTTGCTTTATTTCCTTTCCGCAAACTGGGCAGTGTGGAACACCTACTCTTGCAAACAAAAGTCTTAGATAATCATATATTTCAGTTACTGTACCCACTGTTGAACGTGGATTTTTTGATGTAGTTTTTTGGTCTATTGATATTGCTGGAGAAAGTCCCTCTATATAGTCTACATCGGGCTTATCCATTTGTCCCAGAAACTGACGAGCATAGGAGGATAGGCTTTCTACATATCTTCTTTGTCCGTCGGCATATATGGTATCAAAAGCAAGTGAGGTTTTACCAGAGCCAGAAAGTCCTGTAAAAACTATGAGCTTATCTCTAGGTATTTCAAGGTCTATGTTCTTTAGATTGTTTTCCCTTGCTCCCTTTATTATTATTTTATCCTTTGTCATTAGCTTTCTCCTTTTATTGCTGTTTTTTTAGCTTTTCTATCTCGTCACGCAAAAATGCCGCATGCTCAAAGTCAAGAAGCTTTGCCGCATTCTTCATCTCATTTGTAAGCTTAATTATCGTCTGCTCTCTATCCTTAGAGGACATCTTCTTTTTCTTCTTATCTCCCTTTTCATCTACTGATATTTCCAGTAGCTCACGTATTTCCTTGTGGATTGATTTTGGCACTATGCCGTGGTCTAAATTATACTGCTCCTGTATCTTGCGACGCCTGTTTGTCTCTGAAATTGCCTTTTCCATTGAATTAGTAATGGTATCAGCATACATAATAACTGTGCCGTGGTCGTTTCTTGCGGCTCTGCCTATAGTTTGCACAAGCGAGGACTCAGAACGCAAAAAGCCCTCCTTATCAGCATCAAGAATAGCAACTAGCGACACCTCTGGAATATCTAGTCCCTCACGAAGTAGGTTAATTCCGACTATAACATCTATTTCGCCAAGTCGCAAATCTCTTATAATCTCCATACGCTGCATAGTATCTATATCGTGGTGCATATACTTAACCTTTATACCAGCCTTTGTAAAATAGTCTGTCAAGTCCTCAGCCATTTTTTTGGTTAGTGTGGTTACAAGTGTACGCTCGTGCTTTTCGACTCTTGTATTTATTTCGGAAATTAAGTCGTCAATCTGCCCCTCTACCTTTCTTACATCAATTTGTGGGTCAAGAAGTCCTGTTGGACGTATAATCTGTTCTACAATATTTGTACTTCTCTCTCTTTCATAGAGCTGTGGAGTTGCACTTACATAGACTATCTGATTTATTTTATCTGTAAACTCGCCAAAATTAAGCGGTCTATTATCTAATGCTGACGGAAGTCTAAAGCCATAGTCTATAAGGTTAGTCTTTCTTGCTCTATCTCCGCCATACATACCCCTCACCTGTGGCAGGGTTACGTGGCTCTCGTCAACAAAAATCAAATAGTCCTGTGGAAAGTAGTCAAGAAGAGTAAACGGTGTACTGCCCGCAGGACGCCTTGAAAGAACTCTTGAATAGTTTTCAATTCCAGAGCAAAAGCCCACCTCCAAAAGCATCTCTATATCATAGTTTGTACGCTCCGCTATCCTCTGCGCCTCGATAAACTTGCCCTCTTCGTTAAAATAGCGCACTCGCTCATCACATTCTTTTCGCAAATCCTCTATTGCCTCCAAAAGCTGATCGTGAGGGGTTATATAGTGGCTTGCTGGGTATATTGCCACGTGAGAAACAAAGTTTTTTACCTCTCCTGTGGTTACATTAATCTCGGCTATTCTGTCTATCTCGTCACCAAAAAACTCAATTCTAAAGGCTGTATCAGCAGAATATGCTGGATATATTTCAAGCACATCTCCTCGCACTCTGAATTTATTTCTAGCAAAGGCGACGTCATTTCTATCGTACTGAAGTGAAACAAGCTTCTTCATTATCTCATTTCTGTCCTTTTCCATACCAACCCTGAGCGAAAGAATCATATTTTTGTAGTCAATTGGGTTACCAAGAGTATATATACACGATACACTCGCAACAATGATGACATCTCTTCTTTCGGAAAGTGATGCTGTAGCAGAGTGCCTTAATCTATCTATCTCATCATTTATTGCGCTATCCTTTTCTATATAGGTATCAGTTGAGGCTATATATGCCTCTGGCTGATAGTAGTCATAGTAACTGACAAAGTATTCTACCGCATTTTCTGGGAAAAACTCTCTAAATTCCGAGCATAGCTGTCCTGCAAGGGTTTTGTTATGAGCTAATATAAGAGTGGGCTTATTCGTCTTTTCTATAATATTTGCCATTGTAAAGGTTTTACCAGAGCCAGTAACACCCAGTAGTGTTTGCTCCTTTACTCCGTCAAGCACACCCTGTGACAGCTTTTCTATTGCCTGTGGCTGATCGCCTGTCGGCTTATATTTTGAATGAAGTATAAATTTATCAGGCATATAGCATCTCCTATTTGTAATCAAATATATTTTACTTAAAAATTTCTGAACATTTATTATTATAACAGATAATTTCCAAAAATAAAAGAGGTTTTGCGAAAGTTTGTTCTTAAAAATTCAGAAAAAATAAGGATAATCAAAAGCTTGACTATCCTTATTAATTAATAGCTAAAATTAGTCGTGCTTAATTGCCTCAAGCGCTGAAATCTTAACTGCTCTGTTTGCTGGCAAAAATCCAAAGATTACGCCGATTAGAATTGAAAACAGCAGAGCAAAGCCAACTAGCCAAATTGGTATAATGGAAATGCTCCTACCCATAGAGCTTGTAAAGAAATTAATTACAAATGATATAATATAGCTAAATGCAACGCCAATTATTCCGCCCAAAAGACCAATCATACCAGCCTCCATAAGAAACATTGTACGAATATTATTTAGCTCAGCGCCTATAACCTTCATAATACCAATTTCCTTTGTACGTTCGATAATTGACATAACCATAGTATTTGCTATTCCTATTGCCGCTACAAAAAGTGATATTGCCGCAAGTCCGCCAAGCACCATTTGTATCATTCTTGACTGCTGCTGCATACTTTCTCGCATACTCTCCATACTAAAGCATCCAAAGCCCATAGCCTCTATTTGCTTTTGGACAGGGAGAACATCGTCTATGCTCTCACACTTTACCCTTACCTCGTCAAAGACTAGCTCCACCTTCTTTTTGTTTCCAGCTAGTCTATTCGTCTTTTCAATTAGCAGCTTTAGGTCATTTATATCCATAAAGACAGCATTACGCATCTGCCAGTCCTTGTCGTCCCTTTCTAGTACACCCTTTACACGAGGAGTTACCTCATAGTATCTGTCTGGGTCGTTCTCATTTCTCTTTGGCACTTCTGAATACAGTACCATTCTCTGCTTAGTAATGTCAAAGAAAGGGTCCTTTACCTCTCCATTTTCGTCTGGCCAAGCATCTCTCATATCATTTTTGCCTGGTCTACGCTTTAGGTCAATAAATCTATATGGAAAATCACTGCCGACTATTACTGTAAAAGGCTTATCGTTTTTTGAAAACATCTCTCCACTCTTTAGCTTATAGCCCATTTTTTCAAGTGCCTCTGGATATACTCCATAAACCTGAATACTTTGTGTATATGGATTTTCCTTAGTCTTTGGTCTAGTTGTTGCATATTTTCCATTTTGTGTCTTCATATTAAACTGAACGTCGTATGGTCGCCAAAAAGGAGTAGCTCCCAAAACACCATCTATCTTTTCAAATTCAGCCACCGCCTTGCCGTCAAGCACAAGTGGCTTTGAATTTGAACCACCTGAGCCAGCAGGAGCAGTTCTCCAGTTATTTACCTCTATTAGTGTTAAATCTCCCATATCGGCTAGCGTACTTTCAAAGTACTTTTCAAGACCAATACCTATGGAAATCATAACAAGGATTGCGCACACACCAATGACAACGCCCAGCGCTGTAAGAACTGTTCTAAGCTTTCTGCGTGTTAGGTTCTTCCAGCAAATGCTCAACATATCAAAGATCTGCATCTTCTTCCTCTCTCCTCTTTTTTCTAATCTTCTTTACTACAATAACTGTAACAATAACCGCTACTACTGCCACGCCTACCCCAATAAATATAGGAGTTTTGCTCTTCTTTTCAGGCATCATAGGTCTTTCCATATCAGGCATAGGGAAGTTCATATCGGGCATAAATCTTTCCTCGATATTTGTGCTAAAGCTTATTCTTTGTTCGTGCTCAATACCGTTTGTATCCTCGTATACCATAGCTATTTCGCCTGCAAGCACACCCGCCTCGTTGCTCTTTACATAAAAGTCTGTAGAGCCTGTAGCTCCTGATGCAAGGTTTCCTAAGTTCTGCTTTTGTCCTGGGTTTGCAAAGTTACCCTCAATTTGAGTTGAAAGATTATATATTTGACTTCTGCCCTTGTTTACATAGTTTACAGTTACAAGTATCTCTTCTCCAACCATATTTGTCTCTGGAATTTCTACACTTGTAAGCTCGAAGCGGTCTGTCTGTGATACAGGAACAGTTATTGTCTCTGTTCTGTCCATATTTTCACGCTTATTATCATCTACATACTGATAATTCATCTTTAGATTTATCTTCTGTGATTCTGGAGTTGCATCAGCCTTTACGCTTATATCAATCTTCCTTGAAACAATACCATTTGGTGGTATAACAGGAATATGTACTGTGTTTGATGAATTTGTAAGCACCATTGTTTCTGGTGTATCAATAGTTAGCATCATATTGTTTATAGCTGAGCTTGAGCTTGTATTGCGTATTTTTAGCTCAAGAGGGAAGCTCTTTCCTGCTACCGCTCCTTCGTCACCTACGCTATAGCTTTCAACTATTGCATAAGGAACTTGGTCATAGTTTCCAGACTGTGCCACAGGAATAGTAATTGTTTCTGTTCTGTCTACTGTCTTTCTTGCGGCATTACCTATGTACTCATAGTTCATCTTAACGTTTACCTTGACATTTTTTGAGCTTACATTAGGATTTACAGTCATCATAATAGCCTTTGAAACTGTCTCATCTGTTCCTATTATTGGAACGTGTATAGTATTTGAGGAGCTAGCAATAGAAACTTGCTCAGATGGCTCAACAGTTACTATCATATTTACAATATCTGAATGTATACCCGTATTTTTAAACTGTAGTGTCAAAAGAAAGTCCTTGCCTGCTATAGCCTCCTTGCCACCTATTCCGTAATTATTGATGACTACATAGGGAGTTTGTATTTCTATTGCATCCCTATCTGTAACATCAACCTCTGGAAGCTCTGGCTTTAATACCTTTGAATAGCACTCATTTATTGGAAGAGTTACAGCCTCAGTTGTTCCATCGTCCTTTTTTATATTAAAAATAAGTGCGTTGCTAGCACCTGTATATCTTAGATTTTCTGCTTTTATGGTTAGTTTATTAGCTCCTGGTACTGTCTCTATTTTACTTGGAGCTTTTGGGTCATTTGGATTATATACAAAGTTGCCAAACTGTTGTTGCTCATCTTTATTAAACTCAAACTTTGGGTTACCCTCTCCCAATATATCAATATCAAAGCTTGCATAGTAGCCAGCCTTTATTGTTGGGTCATCGTTTATCCTCTTATCAACATCAAAAACTACACCATTTACACCGTTATAGAAATTTGTATATACTCTTTTTAGTGCATACGTAGCTGTAAATGTATTCATTGCCGCTTGGGCGTCTATGCTTGCACTTGGCAAAATAAATATTGCCATAAACACAAAGCACATTACTAGGCTAAAAACTCTTTTAATCATTCCTCATTACCCTCCGTGTTGGATTTTTCTATATTATCTTTTTTGTCGTCCTTTTTGTCATCACTAGCTGTGTCATTATTATTTTTAGGCGTTTGTGCCTTATCTTCTTTTTTATCCGCTTTTTTATCCGCTTTTTTATCTACTGTATCTATCTTTTTTCCCTTTATTTTGTCAAAAAATCCTTGTTTTTTCTCTTTTTTAGTCTTTTTAACTATTTTTTCCTTGTTGGATTTATTTTCAGCCAAACGCTTGCTATCTGTCTCCTTTGGAATAGCGCCTGTCTCTCTACCTATCCTTGTAAATAACGCCTTTTCTGTCTCATTATCAATTATTGCTATAAGCTCCTCCATAAATTCACGAGGATTTTCGAGACTAGTAAAATTATATTCAAGTGCCTGAACAGCTACTCCCTCTGTATAGTCAGAAGTCGTTTTTAGTATTAAACTCGATAGCTCCTTGTAGCTCTTATTCTCTACTAGTGGCTTCATCTGCTCCTTTAACTCATTAGTTACGTCATAGAGGCTATTATTTATCTTATCAGATATTATTTCTCCGTCAACAAGGGTTACTATTCTATCCGCATACTTGGCTAGGTTTTGGTCGTGGCTTACAAGGACTATTGTTATGCCCTCCTGTCGTGCAAACTCCAAAAATAAGTCCATTACCTCTCTAGTTGTCCTTGTGTCAAGGTTTCCTGTCGGTTCATCGGCAAATACCACATCGGGCTTTGTAACAAATGCCCTTGCAATACCAACTCTCTGCTGCTGACCACCCGACATTTCGCTCGGCTTGTGAGTCATTCGCTTTTCAAGTCCCACTTTTTTTAACATAGTCTTTGCCGCTTTTTCACGCTTAGACTTTGATACACCCCTAAAATTAAGCGGCATTGCTACATTGTCTATGGCGCTCATTCCCTGCAAAAGATTATAGGACTGAAACACAAAGCCGACGTTCATCTGCCTAAAGTGAGCAAGCTGTTTTTCCGACATCGAGGATATTTTTTCGCCCTTTATGTATACTTCCCCTCTTGTTGGCTTTTCAAGTCCTGCCAGCTGATTAAGTAGTGTAGATTTACCAGAGCCTGAGGTACCCAAAATACAGCACACCTGCCCTTTTGGAATATCTAGGTTTATGCAATCTAGCGCTACAACCTTTTCATTGCCAACTCTGTAAGCCTTGCGAAGATTAACTGTCTTTATTAAACTGTCCAATTGTCAACCTCCTCTGTAATTATGAATATTAATAGAAATAAGATACAATAAAATATTAAAATTATTATGTAATATTTCTTTAATAAATTATTAATTTTATTCACTATTTATTTAGTATTCTAATTTTTGCTTTTTGTTGCATAAAAAAACATCCGAAGAATAAAATATTCTCCAGATGCCTAGTAATTTTATGTTAGAATTATTTCTTCTTTTTTGAAGCTGATTTCTTCTTTGTATCTTTTTTAGCTTTTGTTTCCTTCTTTGGTTCGGCTTTTTTTGCCTCTTCCTTTTTTACTTCCTCTTTTTTAGGCTCTTCCTTAGCTGCTACAGCCTTTTTCTCTTCTTTTTTAACTTCCTTTGCAACTATTTCTTGCAAAACATTAGCTTTTTCTTCATTGCCGAATAGGCTTACCTTTCCGCTTTCTACTGCGGCGTTAAGCTTTAGCTTGCCTGTGAATATTTCGCTTAGTACACTTGCCTCAGCCTCAACTCTTAGGTCATTGTCCTTGTAGTCGTAAGGCTCAACGTGTAATTCACCCTCACAAGCCTCTATGTAGAAAGCACCCTCGCCCTCTCCAAGAATGTTGATTTGGAATGCAACATGCTCTTTTACACCCTTTATGTTGCCTAGACCAATTTCATTTTTTAGCTTTTCAAAAACCTCTTGATAATTCATCTTTTTTGCCTCCATTATTTTAATATATATATTTATTTTACTAAAATTAAAATGTCATAGCTACTAAATTTATATGATAATAAAATAACAACTAATACAATGTGGTTATTATATCATAAAAAGAAGTCTAATAAAAGCTTTTAAATAGTTTATTTACAAATTAATGGGTATTTTTAACTATTAAAGCAACATATCAAGGTAAAAAAATATATATTTGTGCAAAACACACAGAAAAATACTGCAAATTTTATAGTAAATATTAATAGACATTAAGTTTAGTCGTTGTATACTAGCTCATCCTGCTCCCTACGAAGTGAAACAAGCACCGAGCTTTCGTCCAAAACAACATCACTATAGCGAATAGGCTCACCCATTTTTACATCATTACGCATAACTGTATTTTCGTTTACAAGTCCTACTGGAAGATAGTCATTCTTTCTTGTATCCTCCTCAGCTGTAATAACCCCATATACTGTATATCCGCCAATTCTGTCTAGACTTTCACCCTTGTGTAGGTCACGCTTTGCAAATGCCACCACCTCTGAATAAGGCTTTTGGCGACAATAGTTGAGTGAAGAACGATTGTAAAGCACCATTCTTCCAACTGTTATAGGCACTTCAAAACTACATAGATGATAGGGGCGATATAATAGATAGTTTGGACCATCGCCCATTGATAGATATTTAAGCTCCTTTTTTAGCTCCTCATTCTTTGTTGTAACTATAGCGAATACTCCAGGGGCTATACCCTCAACATAGTCAACTACGCCATAGCCATCAAGTATACCACCCTCTTTTTTGGTGCAGTATACATCTAGCATAGTTTTAGTATCAGCTTTTTTTCCGTGACAGCCTATTTTATCAGGCAAAAAGCCTGTAGCATTACTTATTGCACATAGCTCAATCATTGTTTTTGAGCAGTCTTGAAACGAGGCAAGCATATATGGATTCATTTCTTTACCTATTGCTTCTTCTCTCGCTGAGTCTGGATTTGCTGAGTAATTGACAGGATTATTTTTTCCCTTACCCAAAACAAGTACATCAAGTCCCATAGTTTTGGCAAAGTCATATAGCTCCATAACAGCGCCTGGCTCGTCTCCCGCCATACCAGTAAGCATTACACCATTTTCCTCTGCCTTTTTACGCAATATAGCTCCTACTGTAACATCTGTCTCTACTGTCATAAGAACTATGTGCTTTTTGTTCTCAATTGCACTGAGAGCTATTTTAGCTGAACCCTCTGTAGAGCCTGTAGCGTCAATAACTACCTCTACAAATCTAGATGCAGTAGCTATACTGTCGTCCTCAGCTATTGCTAGCTTTCCGCTTTCTATAACAGCCTCAGCTTCCTCTAAGCTATTTACTCTTTCGTAGCTAGTACAACCTATTTCCTCAAGCACCTTAACTATTCTTTCTGCTCTGTGGTCAACTATTACTACTGGATTTATTCCTTTCATCTTTACCATCTGAGCAACTAGCGCTCTGCCCATCTGTCCCACGCCTATTATTGATACTCTTATCTCTTTATTTTCTCTGTGTAATCTTTCAAAATCTTCACTCAATCCAAACATAACTTACCTCAATCATTCATAGCTTTTTTCATCATATCCTTTAACGAATGACAACAATATGTCGAGTATAGACTGTCAACGTTAAGCTCATCTAGTTTTGTCTGTGCTAAAATAGCTGATTTTTCGTCTTTAAATATTCCAAAAAACGCAGAACCCGCTCCAGTCATTGATGAGGCATAAGCTCCTACATCAACTAAAATATCCTTATATTTTTTTACTATGTCCTGTGGAACTGCCACCATTTCAAAGTTATTATAAAATGATAGCTTATCTTGATTTATAATTTGTTCCCTTAGTTTTTCTGTATAGTTAGCATCGGAATAAATAGACTGTTCATCAATCTTTTTATACATTTGTGCTGTACTAAAAGCTTCATTTGGCTTTATTATCACATAATGATACTCGTTATCCGTCTCTAAAACTTCTATTTTTTCGCCAATTCCCTCAGCAATTAGAGTGTTTCCATATAGACACGCTGGAACATCTGCTCCAAGAGCTTTTCCTAGCCTACAAAGCTCTTCCTGTGAAAGTCCACAATTATATTTTTTATTTATCGTATACAGTACCATTGCCGCATCCGAGCTTCCGCTACCCATTCCACTCATATATGGTACTCGCTTATCAAGATATATATACATATTTGGAATAGCTACTCCTCTTTCGTTCATATAGCTCTGGATAAGCTTAAAGGCTCTTACAACTAAATTCTTGTCATTTTCTATTGACTTATCATTACATTCAAAGACTATATTTTCGCTTTCCTTAAATATAAGCTCATCATAGAGGGATATAAACTGCATAAGCGTACGCACATTGTGGTATCCGTCATCTCTTTTTGAAAGAACCTCCATAGTCAGGTTAAGCTTTGCAAACGCCTTTACCTTTATTTCGTCATTCATTATGAATATACCTCCGCTGTTGCTATGCAAAATACACTTATACCGTGTCCACGGCTAAAATCTGTAAGCTGTTCACCAGTAGTTGCTGTAATGCCTACTCTCTGTGGTGGCAAATCAAGTATCTCTCCTATTGACTTACGCATTTCTGAAACCTTTGGACTTATCTTTGGATAATTACATTCTATAGTCATTGATATATGAGTTATCTTTCCTCTTAGATACTTAAGAGCCTCCTCTAAATATACCCTACTGTCCTTTATACCAGACTGACAAATTTTATCGGCTATGGCTCCCAGTATATTTACACCCGTTATTCCAGAAACCGCATTTGTAATAGCGTGTAAAACTACATCACCATCACTATTTGCATCAAGTGCTGGGTACTCGTCAAATATAACTCCACCAAGAATCATCGGCTTATCAGTAGAGCCTTTTTTTCGTGTTCTGTGGCTATCCTGTCCGATTGCTGTAGCAATTCTTAAAGCTCCACCTATACCCATATCCTTTGCTATTGCCTCTGCTAAAACTATATCATCACGAGTGGTTATCTTTATGTTATTTTTCTTTGACTCAATTAGCTTTACAGGTATATTATTTAGCTCCATTACCATACAGTCATCTGTAAGTCGTGGGTCATTTGGGTCAAGGCTAGAATATGCCTTTAGATAAACATTTCTCCTAAATGCTTGAGGAGACTGTGTTTGCCAAGTTAAGGCACGGTTTGTAGTAGACCTTACTACTCCATTTTCATCGCAAAGCTTAATTGTGTCCGTTGCCTTTACAGCGGCGGCTACTGCATCATATTTTTCAAGTGCATCTATACAATTAACTATTGTTTCATCATCTATAAATGGTCTTGCTCCATCGTGAACCAGTACAAGCTCACTTGTCGCATTTTTTACACCAATAAGAGAGGATTCGTTTCTACTCACTCCACCCTCTACAAATTTAACCCTACTAAATGGTGCATAAAAGCTTCTTATATTTTCGATTGTAGTTGACTTTGCAACTATTATTACCTCGTCAATATACTTTGACTGCAAAAAACAATTTATAGTATGCTCAAGTACTGTCTTTCCGCATAAATTTACCTCGAGCTTATTTACCGCACCAAAGCGTGTACTATTTCCTGCCGCTAGAATAATTGCGCTTACTGTTCTATTATTTTTCATAACTAAAACCACTCCTATGATGATTAGAATAAAATATTTGCAAAAATTATTGATTAATAGTATACTTAATAAAAATAAACATTATAAAGAGGTGCTACAATATGAACGAACCAACACTAATACTAGTTGATACCCTTGATAGAGAAGTAGGAACTATGCCAAAGAGTGAGGCTCACAAGCAACCACACCTACATAGAGCATTTTCTGTATTCCTACACAATGGTAGAAAAATGCTTATTCAGCAAAGAGCCGCTCACAAGTATCATTCCCCTATGATATGGGCAAATAGCTGCTGCTCTCACCCTAGACCAAACGAAGAGCTATATACATCTGTACAAAACAGAATGATAGAGGAAATTGGATTTAACTGTCCTGTAGAGGAGCTGTTTTCATTTGTCTATCTTGCAAAATACAACGAAAACCTATACGAATACGAATATGACCACGTATTTTTGGGCGAATACAAGGGCGAGTATACCTTAAATCCAGAAGAAGCTATGGACGCTAAGTGGATAGATATCGACGACCTTGAAAAAGACCTTGTAGAAAACCCACAAAAGTACGCAATATGGTTTATCTCAGCTGCTCCACGAGTAATTGAGCATATCCGCAAAAATCTCTAATAAACTAATAAAATTAAATATGTAATTTTTGACTGTCCTTTTCGTCCTCGTCGGATAAAAGGGCAGTTTTTTCATAGGTTAGTATATCACTTGGCTGACAGTCCAAAACCTCACAAATTTTGTCTAGGGTTTGAAATCTAATTGCTTTCGCCTTACCATTTTTAAGTATCGAAAGATTAGCCATTGTAATTCCTACCCTTTCGGAAAGCTCTGTTAAGCTTATTTTCTTTTTTACAAGCATAACATCTAAATTAACCTTTATAGCCATATCTTCCCCCTACCTATATAGTTAGCTCATTTTCGGACTTGATAATAGCTGCCTTTTCGGTTAAATGCGACAGTACAGCCATTATTATTGCGATAAACATAAAAGAAAAGAAAAGTATAACATTTATCATTATCATTGTGAAATCAAAATACTTAAAAAAGAAAAGCATAAGCAGAGACATAAAGAATATAACGCTATCTAAAATTAAGCAGTTTGCAATATATTTAAGAAGTCTTGAATTCTTCATTGAAAATGAATTATCCTTTTTTATCTCGTCACAAATTACCCAAGAAAAGCCAAACGCTACCATTATTGGGAAGATGGCTATTATGGACGTTCCAAAACCCAGTATCGACAAGAATTTCCATTCAGGGTGCAGAGATGCTCTCCAGCCTATTATGGTTGGACCTATATAAAACACGGTTGTACAGGCAATAATAACCAAAAAAACTATAACTGTTTTTAACCATTTTGATAACTCAGATTGTTTCATAAGAACCTTCCTTTCTTGTCGGGGACGCCCGACAGCGATATTCAACTTAGTTTATCTTTAACCTACACTAACTGTCTGAAATCAGGCTTTTGTAATATAGTATAGGTTTTAGTAAAATAACATCAAATCATAAATGCCATATTTTTAATTTGATTATAGCACAAAAATAACGAAAGTCAATATACTTTTATCGAATAACAATAAAAATATATTGACTCTCATATAATAATTAATAAAACTCTTCTTTGATATTTCTGTCAAAAAGTTTGGTTAATTCTTCTCTCGGCTCTGCTTTTTCGTATATAATATTATATACAGCTTTTGAAATAGGTAAATCTACATTGTAGTCATCTGAAAGCTTCATAAGTGCCTTAACTGTTGATGCACCCTCTGCAAGCTTTGTATAGGCTATTCCGTTAATTATATTTTCTCCAAATTTTCTATTTTGGCTATGCTCAGAAAATAATGTCGCCTCATAATCTCCCAGATGACTAAGCCCATAGGCTGATAGCTCGTTGCCACCCATAGCCTTTATTAGCCTTGCAACCTCTCTTGCACCCCTTGCCATAAGTGCGCCCTTTAGGCTCGAAAGTCCCTGTCCATCTAGCATACCAGCAGCTATTCCTATTACATTCTTTGTAGCCGCCCCTATCTCTGTGCCTACTATGTCATTTCCGATATATAATCTTATTATATCACCGCTAAATTTATTAACTACATCACTTGTAACCCTTGTATCATCGCTATCAACAACCATACAGTTAGGTATATTTCTCATAAAGTCCTGAACGTGACCTGGTCCTACCCATACACATACATTTATGTTTTGAGTAATCGTCTCACGAACAACAGTAGTCAGTCTTTCTCCTGTAGCAACCTCTATACCCTTCATACACAGTATAAAGGTTTTTCCACTCACGTTATATTTGTTTATTTCCTTGCAATAGTCTCTTAAGTGCTGAGCAGATATTGAAATTACTATATAGTCTGAATACTCAAGTGCTTTTTCGAGATTAGATGTGAGCATTAGTTCGTCTGGTAAAATAAGGTAGTCATTTTTTCTATTTTGGACTAAATTTTGAAAGCTTAGAGAATTTTCCCTACCGCAAAGCATAACATTATTACGTCTTGCGTGGTATACAGCTAAAAAAGTACCCCATCTACCAGTACCAAGTACAGTTACATTCATACAAATACTTCCTTTCTTTATTAAAATATTATAAAGTCTTGATATAAGACAGTTAGCATAGGTCAATGATAAGCTAAGTTGAATATGCCTGTAGCGGCTCGCCACTCGTCATTCGTAATTCGATAATAGTCATCTCCGAGAAATTTAATGAATAAACATAGCATCTCCAAAGCTAAAGAATCTATACTTATATTCTACCGCCTGCTTATATGCGTTCATTGTGTGGTCGTAGCCCGCAAACGCTGAAACTAGCATAATAAGTGTACTTTCTGGCAAATGGAAATTTGTAATAAGTGCATCTATGCACTTAAATTTATATCCAGGATAGATAAATATTTCTGTACTATCTGTCTTTGCCTGTAGTCCGTTTTCGTCACTTGCCGCCTCAAGAGTTCTGCAAGAGGTTGTTCCGACAGCTATAACTCTGCGACCCTCTCGCTTTGCTCTATTTACTGTATCGGCTGTTTGCTTTGAGACTGTATAGTGTTCACAGTGCATTTTGTGGTCAAGTATATTTTCTTCCTTTACTGGTCTAAATGTTCCAAGACCAACGTGCAGGGTAACCTCACAAACCTCAACCCCCTTTGCCTTTATTGCCTCTATTAATTCAGGAGTAAAGTGAAGTCCTGCTGTAGGTGCTGCCGCACTACCCAGCTCCTTTGAATATACAGTCTGGTAACGCTCACGGTTTTCAAGCTTCTTTGTAATATATGGTGGAAGTGGCATTTGACCTATTTTGTCTATAACCTCATAAAAGCTTGTTCCCTCGTGATAAAATTTTGCTATTCGGTTTCCATCGTCCTTAATCTCTATTATTTCTCCAACAAGAAGTCCATCTCCAAATACAAATCTTGAGCCTACCTTTGCCTTTCTGCCTGGGCGAACAAGTATCTCCCACACGTCCTTTTCCTTTTCCTCAAGTAACAAAAACTCCATAGCTCCGCCTGTATGCTCCTTTGCTCCTATTAGTCTTGATGGAAGTACACGCGAGTTATTTAGTACAAGCACATCTCCACTATGCAAATAATCGAGTATGTCGTGAAAATGCTTATGCTCTATATCTCCTGACTTTCTATCAAGACACAAAAGTCGTGAGCTATCCCTTTGAGTTAGCGGTGTTTGTGCTATAAGCTCCTCGGGTAAATCATAGTAAAAATCTGATGTTTTCATCATTATGTAATATCTCCGTTTCTATTATTTTGTAAATAAACCTTAAGGTTTGTCGTTTATATTGACATATTGCCATTTTAGTGATAACATTGTATTAAAATTAAATATTTATTTTAATAGAGGTGCGGTTTTAAATAGTAGGTTTGTCTTATACTGCCATAGCTTGACATACAGAAAGGTAACACCGCCGAAGATTAATATTTACGGCAGATATTAATCTGGTCACTTTTCTTAATAAGACTGTGACTGTCATCTAATCCTTGCGACAGATGAAGCGCTATTAATTTTCATATAAAATAAGTGCAATATTCTTATATTATAGTTTATTTTCAGCCGGTTTACAACCGGTTTTTTTATTATTCTGAAAAAATTATATAAAATAGACAAAATGCACATATTTTTATATTTTATTAATTTATATTTAATTTTTTTGGATATATTAATATATTCAGCTTTTTTTCATAGGAATATAATATATTCACAAAAATATTATAGATAATGGGAGTTGTAGGAAATATGAAAACGTATAATGTAGGTATTATCGGCGCAACAGGTATGGTTGGACAAAGATTTATTAGCTTATTGGACGGACACCCTTGGTTTAAGGTAACCTTACTTGCGGCTTCCGCTCGCTCTGCTGGAAAAACATACGAGGAGGCTGTTGGCTCTCGTTGGGCTATGAAAACACCTATTCCAGAAAATATAAAAGCTATGGTTATAAAAAATGCAACCGATGATGTAGCGGAAATTGCCAAAAGCGTAGACTTTGTATTTTGTGCAGTAGATATGAAAAAAGATGAAATAAAGGCACTAGAAGAAAATTATGCAAGACACGAATGCCCAGTTATGTCAAATAACTCTGCTAATCGCTTTACAGATGACGTTCCAATGATTATTCCAGAGATAAACGCTGAGCATATAGCTCTTGTAGAGGCTCAAAAAAAGAGACTAGGCACAAAGCGTGGCTTTATTTCAGTCAAGTCAAACTGCTCACTACAAAGCTATGTACCTGCTCTAAATCCTCTTATGGACTGTGGTATACAAAAGGTTCTAGCGTGTACATATCAGGCAATTTCAGGCGCTGGTAAGACCTTTAAATCTTGGCCAGAAATGCTTGACAATGTGATACCATTCATTGGTGGAGAAGAAGAAAAGAGTGAAAAAGAGCCTCTTAAAATTTGGGGCAAGGTTAATGACGGCAAAATTGAGATGGCTACAAGTCCAAGCATTACAACACAGTGCCTGCGTGTACCTGTAGAGGATGGACATATGGCGGCTGTATTCTTTACACTCGACAAAAAGCTAACAAAAGAGGAGATAATCGAGAGATGGAAAAATTTTGAGGGTGAACCACAAAGACTAAATCTACCGTCTGCTCCTAAACAGTTTTTGCACTACTTTGAGGAGGATAACCGACCACAAACTAGACTTGACAGAAACCTTGAAAACGGAATGGCTGTTTCAATAGGCAGACTTCGTGAGGATTCACAATACGACTATAAGTTTGTATGCCTATCACACAACACAATAAGAGGAGCCGCTGGCGGAGCTATACTAATGGCGGAGCTTTACGCCGCTAAGGGATATTTTGACTAATATACATATTGGAGGATTATTATGAGTAAAAAAGCTGTATTCGAGGGTGCGGCAGTAGCACTTATTACACCATTCAACGATGATTTATCAATAAATTACGATGAATTTGTGAAAATAATAGAGGATCAAATAATAAACGGAACAGATGCACTCGTTATTTGTGGTACAACTGGCGAAGCCTCAACTATGACAGATGAGGAGCATATTGAGTGCATACGTTACTCTGTAGAATGTGCAAAAGGCAGAGTTCCAGTTATAGCAGGCACAGGCAGTAATGACACAGACTACGCTATTTGGCTAAGCAAGGAGGCAGAAAAAGCAGGTGCTGATGCACTTTTAGTAGTAACCCCATACTACAATAAGTGTACTCAAAAGGGACTTATAGCTCACTTTACCGCAATAGCCGACAGCGTTAATATTCCTATTATTTTGTACCATATTCCAGGTAGAACAGGTGTTACAATGCAACCACAAACAATATATGAGCTATCAAAGCATCCACGCATAGTAGGTGTTAAGGACGCATCAGCTAATTTCTCTTCAATAGCAAAAATAGCTGAGCTTTGCGGTGAGGACTTTGCCATTTATTCTGGTAATGACGACCAAATTGTACCTATTCTTTCGCTTGGTGGCAAAGGTGTTATATCAGTACTTTCAAATGTTGCACCAAGTCAAACACATCAAATTGTACGCAGCTATCTTGATGGAGATACAAAAACTGCTAGAAACCTACAGCTTAAATATCTATCACTTATAGATGCTCTATTTTGCGAGGTAAATCCTATTCCTGTAAAGGCGGCTATGGAAATTCTCGGTTGTAAGACAAAGACTCTGAGACTTCCACTTACAGAGGCAGAGGAAAGCACAAAAGCTAGACTTACAGAGGAAATGAAAAAAGTAGGACTTCTTTAAAATTGTCGGGGACGGTCGGGAGCGATATTCAACCTAGTTTATCCTTGACCTATACTAACTGCCTGAAATCGAGATTTTTCAGTATAGTATACTTTTTAGTCGGTACTCTCAAAGAGTGTATCCGAAAGTTTTACTCAATTTTTTTCAAAAAATTGCGGTTTCAAAAGGCGGAGCCTTTGGCGCTCGTCGCAACGAGCGAAACACCTTAGCCGTGCAAGAGCATTTTCGAAAGTGAATTTTGCCTTTAGGCAAAAGAGAAAACCTTTTGAGATAAAAAAGGTTTTCTTATTTTACTAAAAAGTATACTTTTTAGTCGGGGACGCCCGACAGCGATGTTCAACCTAGTTTATATTTGACTATACTAATGTTTATATAAAATAAAAGAAGTAACACAATGAATGGAGTAAAATTATGTTAAAAATATTACTTTCTGGCTGTAATGGTGCTATGGGAAAGACAATATCCGAGCTTGCTCGAGAAAAAAATGATGTTCAAATTGTATGCGGAGTAGATAGAAATACTGATACCAACTTCAATTACCCAGTATTTTCTAACTTTGACTCAATTGATACTAATTTTGATGTAATCATTGATTTTTCTCACCCTAGCACCCTATCAAATTTGATTGATTTTGCAGTAAAAAATAACAAGCCCGTTGTATTTGCTACCACAGGCTACAATTCAGAACAGCTTAATATGATAAAGGCAACAGCCGAGAATATCCCAATTTTCTTTTCTGCGAATATGTCACTGTGCGTAAACCTTATGCGTGAGCTTGCTGTAAAGGCATTTTCTATACTAAATGGTGACTATGACACAGAAATAATAGAAAAGCATCACAATAAAAAGGTTGATGCGCCAAGTGGCACGGCTATTATGTTTGCTGATGCTATGACAGAAACAACTCCTATGCACTATGAATATGACAGACACAGCAAACGTCAAAAACGAGAAAAGAACGAGATTGGAATACATAGTGTAAGAGGTGGTACTATCGTAGGCGAGCATGAAATCCTCTTTGCTGGTACAGACGAGGTGCTTTCCATTAAACACACCGCATATTCAAAAAAGATTTTTGCAGGTGGAGCAATATCTGCCGCTCAATTCATATCAAAATGCGATAAGGGCTTATATGGTATGACAGACCTTCTTTAAACTATTAGAGTTAAGAGTGGAGAGTTGAGAGTTGGGTTCGCTTCGCTCACAATGACGAATTACGAATGACGAATGACGAATTAACTAAACGGCTAGTTTAAATAAAAAATATAGTATACTAAAATTCAATCAAGATTTTTATAAAAATATGAGTTAAGAATTGAGAGAAAGGGGTATTATCCCATATTTCCTTAATACTTAACTCTTATTTTATGTTTTTAATTATAGTCAATCATTATTCAAAACAAAGTCTTGCTTTTAGGAACTTGGTATAAATCCAAAATAAATTAGGATGAATATGCCTGCGGCGGCTCGCCGCTCGTCATTGGAGCGACATCGAACCCCAACTCTCCACTCTCAACTCTCAACTCTAAAGGTAATTCGTAATTCAAAGAAAATCTTGCTTTCAGGCACTTGGTATAAGTCTAAAATAAACTAAAATGAATATACTTTTCTTTCCTGTCATATACTATAGTATAGGCTAAATAGATGGGAGTGTCGATATTATCAACAAAAATAGGACTATGCATATTATAGGTGTTATATTTACTATTGCTCTTGGCTCCCTACTTCACTTCACATACAAGCTGAGTGGATATAATACCATTATCGGAATTTTTTCTGCAATTAACGAAAGTGTATGGGAACATATAAAGCTTCTCTTCTTCCCTACTCTTATATTTCTAGTTCCAGAATATCTGATATACGGCAAGGATAAAGGGAACTTCTTTTTTGCAAAGTTTGTCTCAATATCCATAGGTATGGCATCTATTCCAATAATATTTTACACATACTCAGGTATTGTAGGCAACAATTATCTTCTAATGGATATACTAACATTTATCATTTCTGTAATATTAACCTATACGACATCATATAATATAATAAAAGCTGATAAAAATTATAGATATGGTAATGTAGTAGGTATTCTGCTAATTATACTTTATTCTATACTATTTGCAATATTTACATTCTATCCCCCTAAAATTAGCCTGTTTCTTTCTCCTTAAATATATATAATAAAAATCGACTGTTACGAGAATGTGATAATCCACAAGAATTCGTCTCAGTCGATTTTTATTTTACATATTTTTTAGGTAGCAGAGAGCATTTTTATAACCCTCAAAGCCCTGTCCTGTATAGCTTTTTATTGCATACTCAGATATTAATGATTTTCTTCTATATGGCTCACGATTATTTATATCTGTTAGATGAACCTCTATTGTCGGAATTCCTACAGCCCTTAAGGCATCAAGAATGGCAACACTTGTATGAGTATAGCCTCCTGCATTTATTATTATTCCTTGAAACTTGCCGTAAGCATCCTGAATTTTATCTATTATATCTCCCTCGTGGTTGGATTGATAACATTCAACATCCACATGCTCAATTATTGCATTACCCTTTATATATCCAAGTAGGTCATTATAGGTTTCGTGTCCATAAAGCTCTGGCTCTCTTTTTCCCAGTAGGTTTATATTTGGTCCATTAATTACTAAAATTTTCATTGTATACCTCCACAATTCTATCAGCTATTTTTACAATACCATTTTCATTATTATTAATTATAAAATCACTATAATTATTGTATAAATCAATTCGTTCACTATACAATTTTTGTATATTTTCCGTTGACGAGGATAGCGGTCTTCCCTTTGTAGAAAGACTATTAGTATCTCTGTCAACAAAAAATACTAGTCCATTTTGCTTTAAGTTAAACATATTCTGAGAGTTTATTATAGCTCCACCACCAGTAGCTATAACCAAGCCCGTGCTTTTGGCTACCTGCTTAATTGACTCTCTCTCTAGTGAACGAAAATACCTTTCACCGCTTTCTTCAAAAATAGTGGGTATACTTTTATTTTCCTTGCTCACTATATATTTATCAATATCTATATATTTTCTTCCTAACTTTCTTGACACAATCTTTGCAAGTGTAGTTTTTCCACTTCCAGGCATTCCTATAAATACAATGTTTGTTAGCTCTCTGCTAAGCTCTCTATCTATTCTCTCAATAGTACGCACAGATTTATTATTGCCAGAAAATAGCTCGGCACTATATACTGCCTGAGCCACAAGCATTGATAAGCCTCCTGTCGCATTTACACCTATATCCTCTGCTGTTTTTATAAGCTGAGTTTTTAAAGGATTGTAGACAACATCAATTACTGCCTCAAGGTTTGCAAACCTCCTTATATCAATTAATAGTCTGTCATAATTATTAGGAAACATTCCAACTGGTGTTGTGTTAATTATAACCTCTATATTTTTTATAGCGTACACATTTCTATAATTAATACTGCCAGTGCGTGATACCACATATATTTTTTTTGCACCAAGATTTCTTGCGACAGCGTGAGCTGTAAGGCTCGTACCACCAGTACCCATTATAAGTACATTCTTGCCTCTTATATTTATCTTTGACTTTTTTATTAGATATATAAGTCCCTTGTAGTCTGTATTATCTGCATATAGTGAACCGTCAAGGTTTTTGACTATGGTATTTGCACTTCCTATATCAACCACAGCCTTTCCAAAGACATCACAATATGGAAGTACATCTAGTTTGTACGGCATTGTCACATTAATTCCGCTAAAATTCTTTTCTCTCATAAAGCTGTCTAGCTCTTCTGGCGAAAGATTTTTTAAATCGTATCTATATCCACCTATTTTTTTGTGTATTATTTTTGAATAACTATGTTTTAAGCTTTTACCTATTAAATAATACCTTTCCCCGCTTTTCATTTATCCTGCTCCATTATTTTTTCTTGATATTCCTTGCTAATCCTAAAAATCTCGCAAAATAGCTCCTTATTATATTCTGCATATTTCCACTCTGATAGCTCACTTATTTTTTTAAGTATTTCCGCTTCTCTTTTACTGTCATTTACGGGCAGGCTATTTTCTTGCTTATAACTAGCAACCTTACCACAAAGCTCCAGTCTCTTTGAAAAAAGCTTTAATATACTAATATTTATATCGTCTATATTTGCTCTTATTTCATCTAAATTCACTAAGTATTTCATCCCTTCTATGCTCTATTATTAAATCCGCTATAGCAAGAAGTCCCATAGCCTCTATTGATGGCACTGCCCTTGGAACTATACAGCTATCGTGTCTGCCTTCAATTACCAGCTTTCTATTTATTCCTTCTGTTAGCGAAATAGAATCCTGAGCTAGTGCTATTGACGGCGTAGGCTTGATTATAGCTCTATAATTTATAGGCATACCAGTTGATATTCCTCCCAATATGCCACCGTGATTATTAGTTTTAGTAGCTATGCTCCCATTTTCTGAGACGACAAAACTGTCATTGTATTCTGAGCCAAATAAATTAATTCCGTCAAAGCCAGCTCCAAAATCTATTCCCTTGACTGCTGGTATTCCAAAAATGTTGTGTGATATTTTGCTTTCTATACTGTCAAACATTGGCTCGCCAAGACCTGTAGGCACACCATAAATGACTGTTTCAACTGCCCCACCTATTGAGTCTCCTCTGCTCGCCACTGTATTTATAAGCTCAAGCATAGCCGCTTTTTGTTTAGTATTTATTACTGGGAAATTATCAGTTTTTAAAATATTAATTAATTCTTTATCACAAAATAAGTTATTTAATCTATCGTCAGAAATATTTCCTATAGACGATATATGAGAAACAGCAAAAATACCGAATTTACTCAAAAACTGCTCTGCAACAGCTCCCGCAAAACATATAGGTGCTGTCATTCTCCCTGAAAACTGTCCTCCACCTCTTATATCGTTATACCCACTATATTTAATATAGGCTGGATAGTCCGCATGCATTGGACGTGGTATATCTCGTAGCTTATCATAGTCCTTAGACCTTGTGTCCGTGTTGTCAATTACAGCACAAATAGATGCTCCACAGGTTATATTATCCACTAGTCCAGATATAATTCTAAAATTATCAGCTTCTCTACGCTTTGTAGTAAAAGGGCTACTCGATACCCTTCTTTGCATAAATGATATGATTCTATTTATATCTAGCTCTAAGCCTGAGGGTAGTCCATCTATTACAACGCCTATACTCTCACTATGCGACTGCCCAAAGACAGTTACCTTGAGCATTTTTCCAAATGTATTACTCAAAACACTCACCCTTATTCAATAATATTAATTTTCCCGCCAATAGCCTCTAAATCTTCAAAAAAGTTAGGATAAGACTTATTTACTGCCTCTGCTCCATCAATAATTATTGGATTTTGGGACAGTACCGATGCTACCGAAAAAGCCATTACAATTCTGTGGTCATTATACGAGTTAATCTCTCCTCCTATAATATCACTACTGCCCCTTACTATTATTTTGTTATCCGTGCTTTCTGCACATCCGCCAATCCTATTTATATTGCTACATATTGCTTCTACTCTGTTGCTTTCCTTGTATTTTAACCTTTCTGTATCATAAATAACAGTTTCGCCCTCTGCAAACATACCAAGCACAGCTATTATAGGGGCTAAATCTGGTATATTTTTTATACTTATTGATATTCCCTTTAATTTATTTTTTTTGACTGTAACACTATTACCTACTATACTGACATCAGCACCGAAATTTTCTAGGATATTGAGGATTTGTTTATCCCCTTGAAATGAGTCCTTAGAAATGTTATTTACTGTAATACTTCCGCCCAAAGCACCCAGAGCTAGAAAAAAAGCTGTGTTTGACCAGTCACATTCGACATTTATTATACCTGGAGAAGTGTATCTTTGATTGCCTTTTATATAGTACCCATTTTTTCTTTTTGCAACTTCTATTCCAAATTCATTCAAGACAGAAATAGTTAAATCTACATAGGATTTAGATTGTAAATCATCAGTAAGAATTATCTCACTATCCTCCTTTAAAAGAGGCAATGCAAACATAAGTCCACTTATAAATTGAGAGCTAATGCTTCCACTTGTAATATATTTACCTCCAGAAAGCTTACCAGAAGCATCAAAAGGTAAAGAATTATTAGAATACACTGCCCCCTTTAACTCAAGTGTCTCGATAAAATCCTTTATCGGTCTTTTCTTTAAGGACTCTTCACAATCAAAATGAGCATTGAAACCCAAAGCAGATACAACTGGTAACAAAAATCTTAGAGTTGAACCACTTTCGCCACAATTAAAAATTTTATCGCAAGGCTTACTAAAATTACTTTTTATATTTATGTTTTCTACATCAAAGTCAACATCTGAAAAGCTTTTTACGCAATCAACTGTATTTTTGACATCAGTACATATATTATGTACGTTAAGTATTCTTGTATTTTCGGGGCATAGAGCCGAACAAATTATAGCTCTGTGTAAATATGACTTTGAATTAATAGCATTTACTGTTCCACAAATATTTAAACCAAGATTTACAAAAACCCTCAATATACACACATACCCTTCAAATATTTTTTATTTATACAATAATTTTAGCACACATTTTGTATAATGTAAATAAGAAAATTTGAACTTTCTCTAATAAAACGTGCATAAATATAGTATTATTTGCACATAATAGCTTTATATTTAGGTAAAAAACTATACATTATAACAATTTTTAAAATTAATAATTATTCATGCAATAAAAAAGACGTGGATATACACTTTATGAATGTATTATGACACAATCGTAATATCTAAAACAAAAATTTAATTTAAAAAAACAAGGAGAAAACTAATCTATGAAAAAAATTATTTCTATTACAATGGCTCTTATGCTTATGCTATCAGCTGTAGCTTGTGGAAGTAAATCAGACAACAAGAACGAAAACAACACACAAACCCAAACAGAAAATCAAACAGAAAATCAAACAGAAAACGCAAGTGTAAGCTATACCGACGTTCTTACAAACGCTTTTACAGGTGAAGCCTCGGAAATTCTTATGTACTTCCCTGTTATATCAAACTCAACAATAGCAATGAGAGACTTGCTTACTGCTCTTATAAACGGTGAGGATATAGATATAGACAAAAATAAGGATGTAATACAAAAGCTTGCAGACTCATTTGAGAAAACAACAAAGGACGAATTTTATAACCAAGAGCCTTCTGAGGACGACACAGATGATGACAAGGAGTATCTTGAAATGATAAGCATCGAAAAGAACGCCCTTTTGACATCAGCAGAAATTCTAAGAGACCTTGCAGCAAAATCAGGTAATGCTAAGCTAGAAATTACAGATGAAAATAAAGAGGCTACTGAGATTGCATTTTCTGTATATGAAGAAAAAATTAACCAAAATATAGACATCATATTTGGAGCAACAAACGAAGAGGAGAGCTACGCACTGCTTTCAGACGCAGAGGGTAAAAAAATAAACCCAAGCACAGACCTTGAGGAATTTGCAATATCTGTATCTCCGCTAATGACACAGGTTCACACAGTTGCTATATTTAAGCCAGCTGAGGGTAAGGAAGAATTTGTTTATTCTGTACTTAACCAAAGAGTTGAGACATCAAAAGAGCAATTTGAAACATATCTAGCCGACCAATACGAGATTGCAAAGGCTGCTAAAATTACAAAGCTTGACGACGGCACAGTTGTTCTTGTAATGACAGAAAATGCAGAGGAAGTATATGAGAATATTATAAAGGCTCTTAAATAATTAAATCTTCAAAGCTAAAAAGAAATGTAAGCTCAATAGCTTACTAGATTTTCTACAAAATGCCCAGCTTGTATTTAAACTATAGGCTGGGCTTAAAATTTATTATAATAAAAACAAAAGGACATTCTATTAATGCTCATATAAAGCAAAATAGAACGTCCTTTATTTTTAGCTTAGAACCTAAATTATTCTTCGCTGATTGCGCTTACTGGGCAACTAGCAGCACAAGCTCCGCAGCTAATGCATGTATCTGGATCGATAACATATTTGTCATCACCTGCTGTAATAGCGCTTACTGGACATCCAGCCTCACATGTTCCACAGCTAATGCAATCATTACCTATAACGTATGCCATAATTTTTTACCTCCATATATTTTTTCAGGATAACTTCACCCTGTATATATCATTTTATCACAAATGAAAAAAAAATCAATATCTATATTTTTTATTTATAATTTATTTATTTATTATATATACTTTGTATATCCTTTCTTGACAATTAAATCCAAAAATGATATAATATCGTAGTAATATTTTAGTTTCTTGCTTCTGTAGTTTAATGGCAAAACGGATCATTCGTAATGATTTGTTGACAGTTCGATTCTGTCCAGAAGCTCCAGTGGCAAGCCACCAAACGTATGACGTGAGCAAATTTTGCTTGCGTCTTTTTTTATTTACACAAAAAGTGAGAGCTAAAGATAAACTTTTTCGTCTTCTTTAGCTCTCGACTCTTATCTATAGTAGTAATTTATACTTTTATTATGGTTTCTTTTCTAATATAAGATTGTGTACGTGTTCAATAGCTTTAGCTACTCTGTCGGCATCGTCAAGAGAATTAATTAGCTTTAGCTCTTCCTCACTATAAAGCTCTCCCTTTGAAATAAGCTTCATAGCATAATATTGTGCCTGCATATCGTTTGCTAAATATCTATTTGCAAGATATGTGGCTGTATCAAAAAATTCAACTCCTAGCTTTTCACTAAAAGCATTATCTATAACATCGTTAAATTCTCTGTCAGTCGGTACAGTTGTATTTACTTCTATTACAGGTAAGCTATCCTCATTAGGCTTTGGCTTATTTTGCGTTCTTTGAATTGACATTAATGCAAAAATTAAAACTAATATTAAAAAGAGTGGAACTTTTCTCATCTTTTCAGAGCTACGTTTAGGCAGCTTATGTCTCTTAATTCTACCCTCAGAACTCACATTACTTATATATCTTACCATCAATTATAACCTTTCTTATGTCAAGAGTATCCTTGTCAAGAAGAACTATATCGGCTGTCATTCCCTCCTCTATTTTGCCTATTTGGTCATCCATCTTTATTGCTCTGGCTGGTATTTCTGTAGCAGACTTAACAGCAGCCTCTAGTGGAACACCAAACTTTACAACGTTACGCATACCCTTGTATGTTGTAATTGTTGAACCTGCTATTGTACCATTTGCAAGGGTTGCCTTTCCGTCCTTTACAAATACCTCTAGTCCACCCAATTCATACTGACCGTCAGGCATACCTGCAGCACTCATTGAGTCGGAAACAAGAGCTATTCTGTCTCCCATTACCTTAAATGTAGAGCGAATTACTGCTGGATGAACGTGGAAGCCGTCACAAATCATTTCTGCCGTTACATCTGTATCAAAAGCCGCACCTACTACACCTGGTTTGCGGTGATGTAGTCCTGTCATAGCATTGTATAGATGCGTTATGTTTGTAGCTCCTGCCTCTATTGCCTCTAGACATTCCTCATAGGTTGCTGGTGTGTGTGCTATTGAAACCGTTGTTTCATCCTTTACCTCTCTGATAAAGTCCATAGCTCCCTCATAGCAAGGCGACAAGTCTACTAGCTTAATCTTATTTCCGCAAGCCTCTTGCAATTTACGATAATGCTCAAGAGTAGGAGGCATTATATATTGTGTGTCGTGGCAACCCTTAAATTCTGATGAAATATATGGACCCTCCATATTAATTCCCACTACCTTTGCACCTTTTGGCTTTTCTCTTATAATTTCACCCATTTTTGTATAGCTATCCATTAGGCTTTCCATTGAAAGAGTCATACCTGTTGCAACAACGCTTGTCTCACCGTTATCTGCGTAAAACTCACACATTTTCTTCATCTCATCCTTTGAGGCTGTTGAAAAATCATAACCTCTGCAAGCGTGAGTATGAATATCAATAATACCTGGTATCACAAGCATATCTGTACAATCAATTACTTCGTCATTATCTGTAATTTCTTCAGCTACCTTTTCAATCTTATCTCCAGCTGTCTTAACTGTAAGATTGCAAAATCTGCCCTTGTAAAAAACTTTACCATTCTTAAAAATCATTTTTATCTATCTCCTTTTTTAAAATTTTATATGAAAGCCACTTCAATATGATGAGGCTCTACACTATCATTTCTTTAGTGCCTTAGCTAGTCTATCTCATTGTGCCACCAAAAAGAAGTACATCTCCATTATAGCCAACTACGGCTTGTCCAACTGTCGGCGCTCGCTGTGGCTCGTCAAATACTATCTCTAAATTGCCATCAGCCATAGGGTTTACTGTAGCAAGTGCTGGCTTATGTGAATATCTTATTTTTACCTCTGCCCTAAAGCTATCAGCCTGTGGCGGTATTGATACAAAGTTTACTCCACCTATTATTATACTCCTTTTGTAAAGTAATGTTTCATCACTTACAAGTGTAATTTCATTCTTATTTGGATTTATTTCTGCCACAAAGTGAGGTACTCCAAGTGCTATGCCAAGTCCTCTTCTCTGACCTATTGTATATCTCGATATATTTTGACTTTCACCCAAAACATTGCCATTCATATCCACAAAGTGACCGTTACCCAAGGTTAAATTTCTATAGCTCTCAATAAACTGCATATGCTTTCCATTTGGTATAAAGCATATATCTTGACTGTCGGACTTTCTAGCACACACTAGCCCGTGCTTTTCTGCAATTTCACGAACCTCTGATTTCTCATAAGAGGCAAGTGGCAATACTATCCTTTTTAGTTGGTCTTGAGTTAAATTATATAGTACATAGCTTTGGTCCTTTTGTGGAATATCTGATTTTTTTAGCTCCCAATAGTCTCTATCCTTATTGTACTCTACTCGTGCATAGTGACCAGTAGAAACATAGTCACAACCGAGACTATCGGCAAAATCAAAACAAAGTCCATATTTAATATGCTTATTGCAAAATATACAAGGATTTGGTGTCTTTCCATTCATATATTCCTCAATAAAAGGCTCTATTACCTTATCCTTGAATTCATTCTGCCAATCACATACATAATGCTCTATTCCTAGCTTATCGCAAACCGCTTTAGCGTCATTTATCTCTTTTTCTGATTTTTCAGTAACCCAAAGTCTAAAGGTTGCTCCGACAACGTCATAACCCTGCTCCTTTAGTAGCAAGGCGGCTACTGAGCTATCAACTCCGCCGCTCATAGCGACAAGTACTTTCTTCATACAGTTCTCCTTAATTTTTAAATCTACGCTTTTTTTCTGCCGAGCTTTTGCTTTACTGTATCAACTACCATATTCATTTCTTTTACTTTTAGTAATACGCAAGACAGTCCATATATTATTATACCAGCAAGCACACTTATCACAAGGCTTATAAGCACTGAGCCATTTAGTCTTAATAATAATTCATATAGTGGCTTTATTGCCACACCCATTATTATTGTTGCCACAAACATTTTTATAACACTTAGTGACATTTTTCTATATCCCATACTTCCTATTTTTTTACGCAAATCTAGTGCTAATATAACAAGTGTTATTATTCCAGATACAGACGTTGCAAGAGCTAGTCCGCTGTGACCTAGACGCCTTACTACCATAAGATTCATAGCTGTATTTATAGCTAGCGCTATAATTGAATTTACCATAGGTGTTTTACTATCACCAATGGCATAATAAACATTTATCATTACGTCCTTTATGCTGAAAGCAAGTAGTCCAAAGGAATAGAAAAATAGTACCTGTCCCGTGCTTTTTACAGCCTCGACATCAAAGGCTCCACGCATAAATATTATTTGTATAATTTCATCCGAAAATAGCATCATTCCCATGGAAATAGGAACAACAAGTAGTGACATTATTCCTACACTACTTCCAAACATATTCTTTAGCTCGTCCATATCCTGCTCTGCCGAAAGTGATGACATTTTGGGAAATATGGCTGTAGCTATTGATATTACAAATACCGCAGAAATAAAACCGAGTATTCTGTTGCCGTAGCTTAGTGCTGATATACTGCCGTATGGTAGCACAGAGGCTATGCTTTTATCTATCATATAGTTAAGCTGAGTTATTGCCTTGCCCCAAAATATAGGAAATATGATGTAGGTTAACTGCTTTATATGTCTATCAAGCTTGAGTACTGGCTTATACCTATAGCCTCTTTTCATTGACGCAATAAGAAGCATCAAAAATGACATCGCATAGCCCATTACTACGCCATAGCCGAGTATTTTATAATTTTTCTCACTAGAAACAAGTATTGATATAATTACACAGATATTAAGAGGAACGCTTACAAGTCCAACAGCTAGAAAACCATCGTGAAGCTGTAAATATCCCTGCAAGACAAAGTATACTCCTATAAAAAGTAGTGAAATCATCATTGTATCAGCAAGAATTACTGTCTTATCAAGTAGCTCTCCCTTAAAGCCTACCGCGAATATTTTTACTATTGGCTTATCAAAAATTAGGAATATGCAAATAAGTGCCGCGGAAAGTAAAAATACTATTGATGTAACATTATTTGTAAATTGCTTTGCGTTCTCGTGGTTATCATAATCAATCCTTGTATATATTGAAATGTAGCCAGTTAGTATTGCCGAACCAATTCCTGCAAAAATTATAGTTGGAATTGAATATGCAAGTAGAAAAGCATCACTAGTTGCCGATGCTCCATAGACATAGGCAAGAGATATTTCTCTGCCAAAGCCTAACATCTTAGCAAACATAGTGCTTAGCATAAGTATTATTGAATATTTTGCCGTTTTATTCATTCTTACCCCTTATCAATCATTCCGAACTTATTAAACGGATATATTGTAAAATGTATTTCGCCTATTATGTCATCGCCTGAGATATATGGATTTTCCCACAAACGAGCGTCGTATGAATGACCACGATTGTCGCCAAAGAACAAATAGCAATCATCTGGTATATCAAATTCTCCTGTTTGGAAGCCCTTAAACTTTACATAAGGCTCATCTAGCTTTTCACCATCAATAAATACCTCTCCGTTTTCATTAACCACTACATTTTCATTGGGCAGTCCTATTAGCCTTTTTACCATTTTTTCTTGTAGCTCATCAGAATAAAAGACTACTACATCTCCTCTTTCGAGTGACTTTTCTGGATTATGCACTCTTGTCGCAAATAGATAGCTATGCTCCATAATCGTAGGCACCATTGATGCAGTAGGTACTCTTACAAAGAAAAATACATATTTTACTAGTAATAGCACAACTAGTATCTCTATTACAAACGGTATTACCCATTCCTTAAAAAAGCTTTTTAATTTTTCTTTTCCACTCATATTATCCTCATTCATTTTATCTTACTCCTATTTTTAATATTACTCGA
>SAMEA104404106__coassemble_1147_pt1 | contig 21475 bp, 16 predicted proteins | sample SAMEA104404106__metabat2_high_PE_070 | metagenome-assembled genome bin SAMEA104404106 (sample SAMEA104404106) | Balaenoptera acutorostrata
CTAAATGACTAACAGAGTTGTAACAAAACGTACATGCCTATGTAGAAAATGATTATAGATTAGTATAGTTAATCCTCACATATCCATAAAGCCCTACAAACGCAAATTAATGCAGTTTGTGAGCGAGTGAGATACTATCCACTCCCCTACTATTTTTCTAATTTGTTTTATATAAGAATAAATCTAAACACTTTTATAGAATCAATAATAATGATGACAAGGGCGTAAACACCGATTATAAGCCACTTTACAAGCTTTTTTCATCATTTTTCAGAACCCCCAAAAATGCCGTTTTTATAGATGACATAGGGGTGAGGACAGATGACACAAGAATATTTGGATAAAAAATAACCTCATTACATTAGATTTTTGAGGTCTAGGTAATGTGGTTTTTGTGTTCTACTACTTCTGCCCTTTTGTAGGCGAAGAAAATTATTTGTGCGTGTATTGATAGGAAAGAAAATAGCTGTTCTCTTAGAATATCTGTTTGGTTGAATATGATTTCTTTGACAGTATAAAAGAAAAATGCTATTATTAAAATAAAAATTTAAGGAGATTATTTTATGGAGCTTAAAATTGGAGACATTATAAAACAAAGACGTGAAGAACTTGGATTAACACAAGAAGAAGTATGTAAAGGTATATGTACGCAAAAAACTATGTCTAGAATTGAAACCAATAAAAACATTCCTTCAATTTTTATAATGGAAAACATTATGCAAAGACTTGCTATCCCTATAAAAAACAATTACTATTTATTACTAAATCACGATATAAATATATATTATTTACAAGAACAAATTGATTATTATACATCAATATGGGAAAATGATAAAGCAAAAGATTTACTATATGAATTAGAAAAAATATCTAATAAAGATGATATGCTAGAACAACAATTCATATTTTCAAAGAAAGCCATTATTGAAGATTTAAGTGACATTGAAAGAATACAAATGTTAATCGAATCTATTAAGTTTACTATTCCTAATTTTGATATTGAAAGTATTAATTTCAAATTAATTACATTAGAAGAATGTAAAATAATAGTTAATATTGCAAATATATATTCAAATATAAATATGGAAAAATCAATAAAAATATATTCTGATTTACTTAATATATCACAAAGAAATTTTTCTGATTTAAAGGATTATGCTTACATTAACGGTTTAATATCATGTTGTCTATCAAAGCGTCTATATCTTACAGAAAAATATGAGGATAGTATATCTGTATCAAACATCGGAATAGACGCTTTAGTAAAATCAAATAAATCACATCTAATTGGAGAGATACTTCTATATAAGGGACTTTCTTTTTTAAAGTTAGGCAATGAAATTGATGGTAAAAAAATTTTGACTCAGTCTTTTGCTTTTATGGAAATTATGAAATCTTATGATAATTTAGATTCTGCGCGTAAATATTTAAAAGAAGAGTTTAATTTATCAATGTTTGATTAATCTGAGCTATATTGTTGTATGTATTAACTGGATCTTTTGTTGGTTTATATATAACTAATTTGTAAAATATACCTTAAATGTCATTTGACAGTAGAAAACTATTCATATATAATTATTATATCAATTGATAACATAACATTAATGTTAATTAAAAAGAAAGGATATTATACATATGAAAGAATTGTTTTTAAGTCTTGCAATGTCGCAACCAAGTGCTGTATATGGCTGTGGTGGACACTGTAGTTATGTTCATTTTAGTTTTACTTATTAATTAAATAATAATTAATAAGACATTAGGTTTATATGTATAGGAAATTAATTTTAAAATCACTTATATGCAACTTATTATATTTTTAATTTCCTATACATTTTAATTTATAAGGAGTTGATTATTATAAACGAAGATTTTTATGAATTAAATGGAGATTTCAATTATCATTATTTTGGTGAAAATATTTATGTATCAACCCCACAAACTATTTTTAATTTGAATAGTTTATATTCATCTGTATTATCATTGATAAATGAAAATATTTCTATTGAATCTATTTATAAGTATATTTGTAATGACTATAAATTAGACGAAAAAGATAATGAAGTCATCCAAGCTTTCAACAATATAATTACTGAACTTAACACAAAAAACATTATTAAAATAAAAAATAATAATAAATATTTTAATAATATCCTATTTACTGGGAAGAAACACAAATATTATCCGAAATTGATTTTGATTGAATTAACAAATCAGTGCAACTTTACATGTCCACATTGCTACAAGGAAGCAAACAATAAAAAAAATATATTTATTGATGAAAACCGTCTGTATCAATTCTTTTCAAAACTTGATAATAAAGTAGAACATATTGAATTAAGTGGTGGAGAAGCAACATTGCATCCTAATATTAATAATATAATACGTCACCTAAAAAAATATACAAAACATATTTCTTTACTAACAAATGGAAGTAATATTTCAAAATTAGATGATGATGTGTTAAAGATACTATCTGATATACAAATAACATTATATGGCTACAACTCAAATAGTTATTATAATTTTACAAATAATAAAACTAGCTATGATGATGTCATAAAAGGGCTAGATATCATTGAAAAAAAACATGTTCCAATTATAGTGGCTATTATGCTTAATAAACAAAACTTTTCCTTTATTGATAAGTATATAGATATAATTAAAAACTATACATTAAAAGATCTTCGATTCGGAATGGCAATGCCATTTGGAAGGGCATTGAGTGAAGATTTTAAAGGAAAATACAATCTATCTAAAGAAGATATAAATTATGTTAACAATGAATTAGAAAAATATATAAATAACTCATATAATAAAATAGAAACACATCATATAAGATATTCAACTTTATTAAGAACAGAAAATGAATATTCATTAAAATGTGGAGCTGGCAAAAATATAATAATAATTGGTCAGGACTGTATGATTAGACCATGTAATATGTTACCAGAAGATCTGTTTAAGGTATGTTCTATTGAAGAATATTTTGATATTATAAATAAAGGATTTATTTATGACTTTTCCCAAAATATTTATGATTTCGAAAAGAAATTAATAACTCTTAATCTAACCCTTGAAGATATTAAATGTACAGGATTTTGTGATATTGAAGTCTAATATTTTTAATTAATTTTTACAATTAAGGAGGCTAATGATGAAAAAATACTTTTTTCAAAACCCAGGCTTACTCATTTTTTATTCAATTACAGCTACCATTTCTGCTATCCTTGGAATGTCAATGGCTTTTGTTATGTCGGCTTTTGTCAATTTATTGAATGGTGGAACAGTACAAAAGCTTATCAGCGTATTTTTTATTTCTTTTATTTGGCTCATATCTTATGTAGGCTTTGATGCCTTATATGCATATCTAAAAAATAAACTAATTAAAAATATCAATACTTCTATCAGACAAGATTTATTTAAAAAAATAATATTTAAAAATGTAAATGACTATAATAAAGTAAATACTGCTTCTTATATTGCTGATTTAAATAATAATATAGAAAATCTTTCTGCTAATTATTTTAAACCGATTTTAGATAGTGTATTTATGTTTTCAAATTTGATAGGCGCCTTTGTAGGTATGCTGATAATAGATATTTCAACTATATATATGATTGTTATCTTAGTAGCTATATCCCTACTTATACCTGTTCTTGCAAAAAAACATATTGAAAAAAGAAGTCAGCAATATATTGGTGGTGTTGATGAGTATAATGCAAGACTAAAAGATTATTTAGATGGGTTTATGACTATAAAAACATTTTCACTTGCAGATAAAATATGTGCAAAACACAATTTATATAACGAGGATATGGAAAGCAAAAAGCTCTCCCAACAAAACCTATATATTATACTACGCTCCACAAGTATCTTTTTGGGAATTGTATCAACAATAATTGCAATGGCGTATGGTGTATATCTTACCTTAATAGGCAGAGTTGAAGGTGGAGCAATAGTTGCAATGGGACACCTAATAGGAAATATTTGTGGTGGCTTTGAAATGATAACTGGATTTATTTCAGAGCTTAATTCAGCAAAGCCTATTATTGAAAGATACAAGAAAATCATATATACCGAAACTGTTGAAAATGATATTGGTGATACAGTAAAAAATATTGATATTATTAATATAGATAATCTTTCATTTGAATATTCACCTGAAAATAAAATTCTATCTAACCTTAAAGCAAAGTTTGAAAAAGGAAAGCGTTATGCAATAGTTGGCGAAAGTGGTAGTGGAAAGAGTACTTTACTCAATTTACTTATGCGATACTATGACAATTATACTGGTCAAATTACTCTTAATAATAAAAGTATAGATAAATTTACTTATAAAAGTCTTTACGAAAATATTGGATACATAGGACAAAATTTATTTTTATTTGAAGATACTATTTTAAATAATTTAACTTTATATAGGTCAGTTTCGGAGGCAGTAGTTGAAAAAGCAATTAAAATTTCAAAACTTGATGACTACATTAATTCCTTACCTAGTGGAATAAATACAATAATAAAAGAGGGCGGGCAAAATTTATCAGAGGGTCAAAAGCAAAGATTTGCACTTGCCAGAGCTTATATAAATAATCCTCAAATATATCTGCTAGATGAATTTACATCAAATCTTGATATGCAAACCAGTACAGAAATAGAAAACAGTATTCTGGAAGAACAAGATAAAATTATAATTCATATTACTCACAAGCTAATTCCTGAAATGCTGAAGAAGTATGATGAAATAATGGTTTTAAGAGATGGTCATATTATTGAGGCAGGTTCATATAATGAGTTAATGGATAAAAAAGATTATTTCTACAGCCTGCAATATTTATCATAGAACCAATCCCTTCAACAAGTGAATGATAAGTTTACACAGAAAAATTATTTATTAAAGTAATTACTACATAATAATTGAAGGCAAATCTAAATATAATTAATATAAGCTGAGAATTCAAATTAATTTTTGTATTCTCAGCCTTTTTATTTGAAGTAGACAATATCTCAAACAAAAATAATAGTCAAAGCTACTAAATGAGACATCAAAAAAGAGAGAAGTAATTAGATACATACATTAATGCTAAGTATAGATGTAAAAAATTACAGCTTTAAATATTCTTTTGAGGAAGAGGAGCCGACTAACATAAAATCATTGTCCATAAGACTGAAATTTCGTATATTCTCAAGATATTCTTCTATATATATTCTTTTTATATAGCTTGCCTTTTCGAGAATGCTATGTATTTATATTATTCTAGTATACATTTTTGACCTTTTCAATATTTAAAGTGCGCTTATTCAATATACCTATAATAAGGACAATAATTCCATAATAAGCTTATTGTGAAATTATAAGGATATTTGAGTATGGCTATGTTGCTTAATTTTATTTGATATTAGACCTCAGAATGCTCATTACAAGTATTGTTTCGATATTCTTGAGGACTTATTCCCGTTACCTCTTTAAATATTCTTGAAAAATATCTTGGGTTTTCATAGCCGACCATTTCAGCAATTATGTATATTTTCATATTAGGATTGGCAAGAAAATCCTTTGATTTTTCTATTCTAAGATTTGTTAGATAGTCAACAAAATTGATACCAGTTTTCTTTTTAAAAAGTCTACTTAAATATGCTGGGCAAACAAAAAAGGTTTCTGAAAGTACAGAAAGTGTTAAGTTTTCAGCAAAATGCTTTTGAATATATTTTTTCACTCTATCAATAAGCTCAACATCATTTTTTGATTCGTCAAGTCTACTTAAATCATTTAATATTTTTTCAAAATAGACTACCATACTATTTTGAATTTCAGAAATATCTCTTGCAGAAAGTACATCCATTAATGTTTCACTGAGGTAGGTGTGGTGCGGATAATCATCAGAAAACAAGTTTTGTATTGGAGTATCAAGCTCTATGAGTAATTCTGTACAAAACTGTTGAGCCATAGTTAAGGTAAAATCGGCTTTTGTTTCTATTGCGGAAAGTGTTGACAAAAAATCGTCTATTAGTGTTGTTCTCGTCTCTGGAGTGGAAATTAATGAAATTAGATTTACAATTTGGTCTTCCTCACTTTCCTTTGTATTTAGGTACATTTCACGCATCAATTTAAAAAAGGTGACGCCCGAATTATTCCTTGCCCTTTGATAACGCATAGCTTTAGCCGCCTGCAAAGAGGCCATACGCAAATCTAAATATCCATTAAACTGTTCAGAAATACCTATTCCCAAATTAACTCCACCTACTGATGCCATAGAAACTAAATTTTCCATAGCCTGTATAACCTCATTTTGGTTACGTTCTCCCTCTAGTATACATAGAATTTCATTTTCTGTAGGAGATACTACCTTACATTCTCCAAGGCTGTGCGAAAGTTCCTCATAAATATACTCTGGAAGGCTGTGCTTATCTATACAAGAAATTCTAATAGCTGTAATCGGACAAGCTGTGTCTAAATATGAGCTTACCTTTGATTTTTCAAAAGGTAGGCCATTGCAAATATTCATAATCATAGAGTTCGTGAGTATTTGTTTTAGAGTATCATCTGTACCATTACGAGCAGTCTGCTCATCGAGTATAAGCTTTATTCTTTCTAAAAGAACTCGTATGGAATTAAAGTTTATAGGCTTAGTAAGATAGTCCATAGCACCAAGTCTAATTGCCTGCTGAGCATAGGAAAATTCACTGTAGCCAGAAAGAATGACGGCTTTAATATTCGGATACTTTTCATTTAATGCCTCTATTAAATCAAGTCCACTTTTTACAGGCATAGTTATATCAGTTATAACTAGGTCAATATGCTCTTTTTCCAAAAAGCTCAGCGCCTTATCTACACTTGTAGCAGTTCCAGAGACTATGTAGCCTAGCTGTTCCCACTGAACAAACCTTGAAAGCCCTTGTGTAACCATTTCTTCATCGTCTACGAGTAATACCTTATACATATTTTTGTCCTCTCTATTTTATTGAATCTATTGGTATAGTAAGAGTAACCCTTGTTCCCACAGACAGCTTGCTTTCTATCTTTATTCCATAGCCCTCTCCATAGCACAGCTTACATCTTTGATTTACATTTCTCAAGCCTATATTATCCTTTGTCTTTTGAGGCTCATCTAATTTTCTACTTATTTCGCTTAATTTTTCTTTTGATATACCAATGCCATTATCCTCAACTGTTAAAATAATACTATCCTCTAGCTTTTTACCTGCCAAACGAATATATCTTTTTTCTATATTTTCTGATGAAAAGGCATACTTAATAGTATTTTCGAGAATAGGCTGTAGTGATAGGCAAGGAATTTGATATTGGCTTGTGTCAAAATTAAAATCCTCTTCTAGGACAATTTTTTTGGTATATCGAAAATTTATAACATCTAGATATACCCTAGCCTGAGCAACACTATCTGCAATGCTATCCTTTTGATTGTCACCCTTAATTGTCATTCGCAGTAGGGTACAAAATTTTTCAATCATATCTGATGCTGGGCTTTCTCCACCATTTTCGTTCATACACTCCCATCTAATCATATCAAGTGTATTATACATAAAATGAGGATTTACCTGCATTTGTAATGCATCCAGCTGAACACTTTTTTGTGCAAGCTCAAGCTCCTTTTGCCTTGCTTCAGAGGCATAGGTTCTATTTAACAGTTCAAGCATATCTGATACCATTCTGTCAAATTCATTACATAATATCCCAATTTCATCGTGACTATTTGCCTTATAGCTAGCAGTAAAATCTCCACTTCCTACTCTCTTCATAGTTGATATTAAGCGCTTGACAGGGTTTGCAATACTAATAGCTACAAAATAGAAGCCTACTGCACCAACTAGAATTACTATCAGCGTAACAACAAAGTTTATTCTATGTAGTCTATATATAGGCTGCATTATGTAGTCATTGTAGGTAAGATTTGCAACATATATTGGGAATTTTTGATTACCATAAAAGCTTACAAGCATATCCCCCTTTGAGCTTCCAGTTTGAAATATCCCACTATTCTGAGAAAAAATTCTACTATAAAGCTCTCTTGATTTTGTTGGGAATGGGGGAGCAGAAAGCTCTACAGATATACCTTCTACCATACCATTATTCCCCACTATATAGGTATTACTTCCATTATTAAATGAATTTTCATTTATTACCTGAGAAAAATATTTTGGATAAATACAGCATATTATAACTCCTAGTGGCTTATGCACCTTTGGCTCATATACCTGAAAGGATAGCGTAATTGAGCCTTCTATACCCAAAAAATCATCCGTTGCCTCATAAAAAATCTCGGAGACGTCCTTTGTAGAATCTCTCCAAAATGGATAACCATCAGCATCTATTGCACCAGTATATATCTCACTTTTTAGTAGCTTATCCGTATTTGGTGTTACAACTGTTCCTATAACTCTTTGTGCAACATTTAATTTAGTCAAGATACTTGAATTAACAAAGGAAACTGCATAAACACCCTTTGTATCTCTACAAAAGACTTCTAGGGATTTTTGTATAAAATTTTGGTTTGCATCTATCTTCATTTGAGCATACCTGTCTCCATAGGATGCCTGTACAGAATATATGAGACACTCCTCAAGAGCCTTTATAAACTGAGGATTTATGATTAAATGCTCTACACTATTTTCAAAATTAGTCTTTTCCTGATTTAGTATCAAAAAGTCTCTCTGAGCAAGCGTTGATAGCTCCTGAATTTTATTTTGTTGTATTTCCTTTGTATAGTTTTTTTGATTTAAAACGGTAAGAATGGCAATAGATAAAATTAAGAATAAACAAAAGCATAGAAAAATTCTTGGGAAAATATTTAATCTTCTTATCTCTGTAATAACCCTATTTTTAAATTTCAAGGGCTTATTTTTATGTGACATTGTATTTTCCTCCAGCCTATAGGGTTTAATGCTTAGATTTCAATTACATATTATACAATATATAGAATTAATTGGCAATAGGACAGGATAATATCTACCCTGTCCCTAAGTATTTAATAATATTTTATTATGCTCTTATTTCTTTTTGTTAGCAGCGTTAAAATTATCTAGAGCCTCTTGTCTTGCCTGAGCCTCTACCTCTGCAAATTCCTTTTTAGGGTCTGCGTTTGGGTTTGTCAAAATCTTTTGAACAGCCCTATCTACATATGAACCAAAGTCTGCCTTACCATAGAACTCAAGTCGTCCAATATCAGCAACTGATGAAAGTATTGGAGCCCACTCCAATGGAAGCTCGGCAAAGTCTGTTATAGCCATATCGGTACGTGGAATTGTAACAGGAGCAATAGCACCCTTGCTAGCTAGGTTTTCATAGAACAATGCACGTTCATCATAGCTTGTCATAAAGCTTATATACTTCCATGCTGCATCCTGCTCAGCCTTGCTTGAATTTGCATTGATAACCCAACATTCACCAGCTATAGCTGTTGCAGATTTTCCTGATGGACCCGCTGGTGGAAGTATAAGACCCAAATCATCTAGATCCATACCCTTATTTGCAACGTCAACTACCCAGTCAACAGCAAATGGCATCATACCTATCTTTCCACGAGCAAATTGGTCAAGCAAATCACCAAATTTAAGAGTACGGTCACTAGGTAAAACACCCTCTGAGGCTAGTCTTTGATAATATTTAGCAGCCTCTATTACGGCTGGGTCTGTAAAGGTAAGCTCTGCTGTACCATCAGCATTTTCCTTTGTCAAATCTCCACCTGCCTGCCATACATAGTACTGGAAGAACCACTCTGTCCACTCTGCTGTAAGAGTTGCATAACCAGCAATTTGACCATCCTCTGTATCTATCTTCTTAGCATACTCAATCGCTTCATCCCATGTTTTTGGTGGCGCTGCTATGCCAGCATCCTTAAACAGAGCCTTATTGTAGGCAAAAAGCATAGGCATAACTTGGTTTGGAATGCCATAGTACTTGCCGTTTCTCTTAAACATATCTAGGTATGCCTTATCTAATTTATCTGTCTCGTCCCATTTTTCCAAATATTCATTTAATGGAGCAACTATACCCGCTGAAATATATTTATCCATCATTGTGAATGAACCAAGTATACAGTCAGGAGCAGTACCAGAGGCAACTGCCGAATAGAATTGGTTACCTGGGTCGCCCTCCTTAACTACAATATTAAGCTTTATTCCAGGGTTTGCTTTTTCAAATGCGGCCTCTCGTTCTGCTGTGAACTCATCAGTATTACGGCTTGTTGCCCAAAGAGTAAGCTCTACCTGTTCAGTTGGCGTCTTATTTGTCTCTGTAACAATATCTGATTGTGTTACCTTTGATTGCTCATCCGTTTTACCTGTTTCCTGTTTGCCACAAGCAGCAAGGCTTGCAGTCATCATAAGTGCAGCTAAAAAAGCTCCTATACGTTTTTTCATATATATCCTCCTTAGTATCCAACGGCTCGGTGTTTCCGAGCTTCGTCTGAGATTAACATTAGTTTAACAGAATAGGTCTTATTTGTAAATGTCACAAAATCTACTTTTTGGTACCCTTATTTTATCCTTTTCAATAAAATATAAAATAATACGGTAAAATATATTAAATGTGTAAAAATAATGTACAATGTGGTAAAAAATGTGTATCATTAATACAAAATTTGTCTGATATAATGTAAATAATTAATTAAAAATCTCTTAGCTGAAAGGAGCATACATTTATGCAAAACAAAAAAAAGAAAAATTCTCAGAACAGAGAAAAATTAAATGGATATTTTTTAAAGCAAAAAATAGTACCGTGGTTAATATTACTCTTACCAATAATTTTTACTATATGGCTAAAGTACTACCCAATTCTAAAGGCGGCATATATCTCACTTTTTGAGTATGACCCCATACACCAGCCAGGAAACTTTGTGGGTTTTAAAAACTATATTAGTATGTTTAAGACAAAATTTTACTGGGAGGCATGGAAAAACACCTTTGTTTTCCTAATACTACAAATAGCTATGGTATTCTTTATTCCTATTATACAGGCGCTGTTTTTAAACGAACTGAGAAGAATGAAAAATACTGTTGCAACTATGTATCTACTTCCTGCACTAATTCCTACCTCAATTAATGTAATAGTCTGGAGATGGATATGGCATCCCGATTATGGTGTAGCAAACCAAATAATAAGATTTTTTGGCGGAACCCCTCAGCTTTGGCTAAGTGATCCAAAGCTAGTTAAATTTGCTATTATTTTCCCTGGAGTAATCGGCGGTGGAATAAGCGTACTGCTTTATCTATCCGCTATTCAAAATGTTTCTGCTGACATAATGGAATCTGCCGCTCTTGACGGATGTACAGGCTGGAAGCGTATATGGTATATGATTTTGCCAAACATACGCTATATTATTTTTATTCAGCTTATTATTGCTGTATCGACAGCAATGCAAATGCTTGATGCTCCATATATGTTTGCATCAGGTGGCCCCAGCGGAGCCTCAACAACTCAGGGCATCTACATCTACAACGCGTTTAACCAGGACTATAATTATGGACGTGGCTCAGCGGCGTCTGTTGTACTTATGGGAACAGTAATTATTATGACTATGATTCAGATGCATTTTGAAAATGCAGAAAAGGAGTAAGCTAATATGAAAAAAAATAAGGATACAAAAATTCGACCCTCGACTGGTGATTTGTCACTTCAAATTGTGGCTATAGTGGTTACGATAATTTCACTTCTACTTATAGCATTCCCCTTTGTACTTACAATAAGTAATGCTATGAAGGACAATACAAAAATATATGATGTTCCACCAAAGGTTTTTCCCGATGCAGCTAATTCCCTATCCGTTACTGTGGATTATAGTGAATTTAATGGTACAGAGCAGGAGCTAAAAAAAGCTTTGGAGGATGATATGGTAAGTACAATGTTCGGTATATATACAGTACTTAATCAAAACTCCATTTTTGAGATTAAATTTTATGGTACACAAAACGGCAAAACTATTTTTTATGGTAGGGCTCACCAAAGTGAACTCCAGCTCGAAAAGGATTATGGAATATATGGGGGAACAGTGCTAAAAAAACAAACCCTACTATATAAGGACCGTGCCGAGCGTGCCGCCAAAACAATAGGCTACGAATTTAATACACAGGGTATTTCAAAAGCAGCTCCTACAGTAGCTGACGAGCAGTCAACTCAAATGCTTGAAAAGGTATTTGAAAAGAAGTTTTCGATAAATGGTAATATTGTAGCTTCAACAATAAAAAAGCATAATGCTTTGCTATTAGAAAGCTTTGTGCACTATATGAAGCTTCCAAACTATATGTACAGCAAAAATCCAACTATAGCTAAATATGGCTTTTGGACATTTGTATTTAATACTGTAATTGTCATAGGATTTGCTATTATCTCTCAGGTGCTATTATGCTCAATATGTGGCTTTGTAATAAGTCGTTTACTTTCTCCAAGAGCTGGAAAATGGGTACTGCTATTCTTCCTTGGTGCACAGATGATACCCTTTGCAAGCATAATGCTCCCTCAATTAATTATGTACAAGAATATGGGAGCATATAATAACTATCTAGCGCTACTACTTCCATTTTTATACCCTTATGGCTTCTATGTATATCTATTTAAAGGCTTTTTCGATAAGATACCTGGATCATATTTTGAGGCTGGTCGCCTGGACGGCGCATCAAATTTTTATCTTTACACAAAAATCTGTATGCCTCTTTCAAAGCCAATTATTTCTCTTATTGCACTACAAACATTTTTGGGTAACTGGAACGACTTTTTCTGGGCGTGGATGGTAACAGAGAGGCAGGAGCTTTGGACACTGAATGTTGCTCTTTACAATATTTCAAATAACGTAAGTACAAAACAAAATTCCCTTATGGGTATCTCGTTTGTAACAATTCTACCAGTTCTATTAATCTGCATAATATTCTCAAAGCAGCTTAAGGAAAGTATTATGAATTCAGGAGTGAAAGGATAAAATTTATGGAACACTTTAAATCAAATACAATACAAATAGAAACTCCACGCTGTGGCATAGCTAGTCGCTCAGTTACTGAGTTTGGAGCATCGTGCGATAAAAATTTCTGTAATACTAGGGCATTTAGAGCTGCACTTGACTTTTGTCGAGATAACAAAGGCACTGTTCTTCAAATTCCAGAGGGGACGTATCATTTCTACAATGCTGTGGACAATATCTATATGCCAATTCACGGAATAACTGATCTTAAGATAGAGGGTAATAATAGTCAGCTAATATTCCACGAGCCTGTTGCATATTTTGATATATTAAATTCAAAGAGAATACATATAAGGAATGTAATTTTAGATTGGGCGTGGGAGGACGCACCACTTGCAACTGTTGGTGTGATAAAAAATGTTCCAAAAAGTGGCGAATACATTGATGTTCTTTTTCCAGCTATGGACTCTATTCCAGAAAATATGGAGATAAGAATTGTGGGACCATTTGACCCGCACAAATACACACCAGGCTCGGCAGGTGGTATAGAATTTAGACCCTATGTTGATGACCACATTCATCTATCGGGTGAAAAAAAATCTGATGAAGAAATGCAACATTTAGTTCGTGAGCTAAGTAATATACTTCTTCCTAGAATGGAAAAAATAGAAAATAACGTGCTAAGAATATATACAAGCCGCCCAGAGTGGGCTAGTAAGCACCTTAAAGCCTCGCAGGTCTACAACTTCCGTCATTTTGAATATGATGGAGTGGCAGTTCGCAGTTCCAGAAGCAACAATATCACGCTCGAGGGAGTATGTATTTATGGTTGCCCAGGACATGGATTTTTTAGTAGTGGTGGAGTTCATCACCTACATTTTGACCACTGTAAAATACAGCCAAGACCAGGCACAAGCCACAGTGTTTCTGTTTCTGTAGATTGCTTGCACGTGGGAAATTCTCAGGGACAATTTATAATTGAGGATTGTGATTTTTCGGGTGCGGGTGATGACTGTATAAATCTTCACGACAATTCAAGTATGGGCGTACACCGTATAGATGATTATACCATAAGGGCGTTAAGAGTTACCGAGGCAGCCTTACAATTTGAAATAGGAAGTATTCTTGAGCTAAGAAATCCTGACCTCTCACCAACTAATTATACATCAGCTATCGAGGAGCTTTCCTACCAACCTAATGAGAGAACGTGTATAATTAAATTTAAGGATAGACTTCCTAAATCCCTCGATGCGGACACAATTATATTTAATCGTAGCTTTCACACAGATTATTACATTATACGAAATTGTAGGTTTACAAATAACCGTGCTCGTGGGGCATTGCTACAGGGTAGCCACGGACTAGTAGAAAACAATCTATTTGAAAATATACAGGGAGCTGCCATACAAATTGAAACAGGTTGTGAGAGCCGTTGGAGCGAGGGAGAGGGTGTTAATGATCTATTAATACGCAATAATGTGATTAGACATTGCGACCTAAATGCGTGGCAGATGGCAGTAATTTATATGGGAGTATATCTTCCAGGGGGAAGAACAGAATATCCTATATTTAGTGATATTGAAATATGCAACAATACCATTGTAGATTGTCCACGTTTAGCTGGCTTTTTCTCCTCATGCAAAAATGTTGAGGTTCATAATAATGCTATTATTAATGCAGGTCAGCTTGATTATTCTGTACCATGCTATGGCTCAAGTACTATGGAGGAGCCTATTTATGGCGAGCATTATGAGGGGATAATACAATTTTTACATAGTACGGCTTGTAAGGAATATGATAATGATGTCTTTAAAACTATTTTGTAGGGATAAAAGTATATGATACTAATGGCTCAGACTTTTTTGTAGATAATATATGCAATTTGTGACTTATTTGAAATAATCCTTGTACTAGTATTTGTGAATATAGTTGATAATGCTATTAATCTTGATGTGATAGCTAATTACAATAACATAACTACCAACAAAGAAATTACAGGTACTAAAGAATATAAATCCAATTAAAAGGTGCATACTTGATTTTAAGCAAGTATGCACCTTTTGTATATATTAGTGTATCAGTACGAGGCTACCACAGGTGGATACTCGTCGGAGTCCTCAAAACCGCAACAACCGACGTGGTTCCTCATCAGTATGTACCCTGTTGCTAGACTTGCTGAGTTCGTTTGGCGATGCTTCGTTTTCTGAACACAATGCACAAGACAATGTACAGCACCACCATGAAAATTAGTGCAACAATGGTGATGTTACGGTACATCGGGAGACCCGTAGAGAACTCTCCCGATGTCATAATCCGGTCAAAGTCACCCTTCATGTCCACATAGTGATCCGTCACCGTCAGGAAGGGCGATTTAACTTGGGCTACTTGCTCCGGAGTCATCTGCACCCAACGCCCCACCGGCATACGGCGTAGCTGTGGCTCTAGGATCTCTGTAGAGTCCCAATCCACCCGAACCATTACATTTTCTCCATTCTTCAAATCCAGTTCATAGTATATCTTTCCGTCGATGGTCTCGTAGGAATCCCTAAGCCTTCCCTCCGTATAAAACGTGTCCATTTTAGCAAAATCCTCGGTGGAGAATGCCTCTGGCGTGTCTGCCGTTGGGGCGGCACCCACATCGCCCTTATCCAGTGCCAGGCTTTCCATATACACAGGGTAGAGATTCTTATCTGAGTATTTACAATATAGCGTGGTGGCACCCACATACAGTGCCATGCTGATTGTGAAAGCGATCGCTATTGCCAGCACAGCATACTTAGGAACGCGTATTAACATATCAATTCCTCTCTTTCTTTTTGTATAGCTGCAATATCGCAGCACTTGTTACTTATCTGCTCCAAAAATGGTTTTCTAAATCAACTATACTTTTCTTCCTGCTGTAACTTCTGCCTCTGCTGATTTAGATCATCTTCGCCATCAGTATGTAGCTGCCGAATTGTTTCAGCATAAAGCACCTTAACTATATACTCTACATCATAAAGATAGGTGTCGTATGCTAAATTGTTTCCTCCACCATATTTTATAGGTCTTATTCCCTTTGTCTCTGTTCTTGTTGGTTTTACAACACATACTTCGTCGATATAATAGACTAGGCTTAGCTTCCAATACATAGATTCGATCACGTCTATCAAAGACTGATAGGTAGGAATTAGTAGTGCTGACTTCTCTCCCCCTGTCTTTGAAACAGATCCCGTAAATAGAGCATACTTACCCATAATTCTAAAACTTACGTCGTTTCTCATTCCTATATTAACTCTCCTTTCTAAATCATTTTCGTTCTAATAATTATGGTATCTATTTACAATCTAAATATATCACTCATAAAATATTTTGTCAACAAACATTTGAACTCTAAAAATTTAGACGTAAAATGTCTGTCGATTCTAATTAAAATATATAGATTAACGTTTTGGTTCTTTAGATTTATAATATTAGACAGAACTAGCCTATGAATAATTATATGGAGTGAGAATTATTAAATATGCAATAATTTATAGTACCAAAACAGGAAATGATTAATTATATTTACAAAAATTTAACGGAATTTAAGCTAATTCTTTGTCATTCTCGTGGAACGAAGTACGAAATGCTCGTTCATGAGATGGCAAAACTTGACATAAAGGCTACACATAATTTTGCGAATGCTGTTAATTCGGTAGGTGGCTCAATAAAAAATGTTGACAACTTTATTGAGCATATTATTACAACTGGTATGTTTTCAGCCCTCTTCGAGCTTATAATTCACGATGTACCTAAAGATAAAGCTATAGATTATGCAAAAACACTCACTAGGTTTTACTATGCAGGCTGGAAAGAAATTATGGGGGGTTAAACCCTATGATTTTTAACTTAAGGTTAGCTATAACTAACTTAAATGTAGATAAAACAAGACTTCTTGTTTATCATATATTCTTATAGAAAGTGGGTTTATCTTATGAAAAAAGAAAAGAAAAAAGGGACTTTCTTATGGATAATGGAGTATGCAGGTTCTAAAAAATCTCACTATATTTTAAGTGTAGTACTTGCAATCTGCGGCTCTATCTGTCAAATTCTTCCATTTTTAATAATAGCAAATATTATTAAAAGGCTACTGGGTGGTGACAAGGATTTTACTTACTATTTAACTGACTGCATAATTATGGCTATTATTGGGGTACTAAGGGTAATCTTTCATGCTCTTTCTACAACGACCTCACACATTGCTACATTTAATGTTCTGGGAAATATCAGAAAAAAAGGTCTTTTAAAGCTTAGCTTAATGCCTCTTGGTGATGTTCAAGAGCGTGGTTCTGGTGAACTAAAGAGTATACTTGTTGAGCGTGTAGACAGTATAGAGGTAACACTTGCACACATTATTCCAGAGGTTACGGGCAATATGGTTGTGTTTATATTTACTGTAATTTATCTTTTCATAGTAGACTGGCGAATGGCTTTAATATCACTAATTACTTTTCCAATAGGTATAATGACATATATGCTTATGATGATAGGCTATAAAAGCAATTATAGTAGAACGGTTAAAGCAACAAAAGCTTTAAACGACACTGCGGTTGAATATATAAACGGTATTGAAGTAATAAAGGTGTTTGGCAATGTAAAAAACTCCTATAAAAAATTTGTTGATGATGCTAGGGAATGTGCAGCAAGTTATATAGATTGGATGAAAAAATCCAATATCTACTTTACATTTGCTCTAAATAAAATGCCTGCTACAATGATTACGGTTTTGCCTCTTGGTGTACTTCTAATGCAAAACGGAGCATTAAGTGGGGCAAATTTCATTATGGTTACAATTTTGACTCTTGGATTAATTTCTCCGATTATAAATATAATGTCATACAGTGATGATATTGCAAAGCTTAGTACAATAATAGACGAAATTTCCTCTATTACCGAAGCCACGGAAATAGAAAGACCAAAGTCAGATGCGATAAAACCAGTAGACAATACTGTCGTATTAAATGATGTTCATTTTGGATATTCTCCAGAAGTTGAAATTTTACACGGTATTAATCTAGAGTTTAAAAGTGGTACGGTAAATGCTCTTGTTGGTCCATCAGGTAGTGGAAAGTCAACTATTGCAAAATTAATTGCTAGCTTTTGGGATGTTGATAGCGGAAGCATTACTATTGGTGGTATGAATATAAAAATATATCTTACGATAATCTTTATAAGCTTATTAATGAAAATGGAACCTACAGTAATTTTATAAATCAAAAAAATGAAGCTATTGGTTGGAAAGTATAATAGAAAGTAGGGTAAATAACAGAGGACTATACCCGCATATAAAAACCCTCAGTTTGCACAGGTCTGTAAAAAAATGGACCTGTTTAAACTGGGGGTTGGTTATTTCTATGAATTTACACTATGTTCAAATTCTGCTGGGTATGTTCATATAAGAGCTATCTTATAATCATAAATAGATATTTAAAAGCTGTAAATCAATTATTTCATTTACGAAAGAAGTCATAGTAGGAACTTCCAAACTCTTGCATGAGAATTAGGGTCAAGAGTTTCGTCAGGAGTGTGTATATCCTTACAGTTTGGTCCGTTTAAAATGCTGGAATTTGCTCCTTAAATAGTCCACACTCAAAACCTGCGTGTATTGCTATTACCTTTGGCTTCTCGACATTCGTTTCTCTGTAATCCTTTGCGAAGTGGTGATACTGATGACAAATATTCACTATTTTTACTACGCAATATATGGTTTTAATTTTTCTGTTATTTTAACTTAAATTCTTTTAGTGTTGCATTCAGTATACTTGCCTGTGAGGATAGCTCCTCTGCTGTTGCAGCACTTTCCTCACTTGTAGCTGAATTTGTTTGTACAACTGATGAAATTTGATCGACACCTAATGTGATTTGTGAAATATTATCTGCCTGTTTTTCTGATTGCCTTGCTATATCATTAACAGTTGCAACAACATCCTTTGTTTTTTCGACTACAGATTCAAATTTATCATATGCCTTTTTAAATATATCCTGACCTCTGTTAACAGCAACTATAGAATCCTCAATTAGACCTGTTGTATCCTTTGCTGCATCTGCAGACTTACCAGCTAATGCACGGACTTCATCTGCTACAACTCCAAATCCTTTTCCAGCATTACCTGCTCTTGCAGCTTCTACAGCAGCATTAAGCGCAAGTATATTTGTTTGGAATGCTATATCGTCAATTACCTTAATTATCTTACTTATATTTTCAGAGGTGGCAGCTATTTCATCGATTGATGCTATCATCTGTTGCATATCAACTAAAGCCTCTTCCATAGACTGACCTGTAGCCTGTGAAAGCTCACTTGTTTTTTTAGCATTCTCGGAATTCGTTTTTATTTGTTCATTTATCTCAGTAAGTGTTGCTGATAGTTCCTCTACACTACTTGCTTGTTCTGTAGAGCCTTGTGCTAGAGCCTGTGCCCCATCTGCTACCTGTTGAGCGCTACCATTAATTTCATCTGATGATATCAATACAGTCGTCATTGAACGATTCATATTTTCTATCAAAAGATCTATTGATAACTCTATAGCACTTAGCTCACCCTTAAAGGTCTTATCTGTCTTGAATGATAAATCTCCCTGTGATATTCTATCTAAATATATAGAAATTTGTCCTATATCATTTTTTAGTTCATCAAAGCTACTCTGTATTAGGTCACACGTTATTCCAAATTCGTCCTTGCTATCATACTCAAGCTTAGATGAAAAATCTCCATTAGCTAGTGACTCTGATGCCACTTTTATCTTATTTAAAGGAACGAGTATTGCTTTCATTATTATCCTTGCGATTATAATCAAAAGAATGAAGCTAGCTATTTGTACTATAGTTAGTATTATTACGCTTGAATAAAATATAGAATCTGCTGTTTTGCCTTGCTCCTTAGCTAAAACAATCTGTTCGCTATCAATTTGCTTTAGTATTTCAGCTGCAGCATCAAGTGCTGGCTTATATTCGTTTATATAAATTTCTGCCGCTGCCATATTTCCCTGCTCTGTATTTTGTGCAAGAAAGCTTGACATCTTTTCTCTTGGCTCAGTCATCGCAAAGACTGTTTTAGAAAACTGATTTACAAGCTCTTCCGATACTCTGCAATTATTTTTATATCTTTCAAATACCAATCCTACATTTCGAGCATCCTCATCAGCTTTTAGAAGATTTTGCTTAATACCCTCCACATCACCTTGTGCAAGTGCTAATAACAAATATCTCTGAGCCGATATCATATCTCGTCTCATTGACCATACATCCTCTGTATTTACAAGCGTCTTCTCCTCGAACAGCCAATTTTGCATATTTATTTTTGCCATACCATAAAGGCCAACAACTTGAAGTGCTACCATTAGTAGAGCAATTATACTAAATCCTAGTATAAGCTTTGATTTAATTTTTAAGTTTTTCATACTATCTCTCCTCTTTAGTTATATAGTCCTATATTTTTTTACCTATTACTACAAATCTGCCATTTTTTGAATGGTATGAGCAAGTAGAAAGAGTTATTAACCTATCTCCATACTCTATACTGGTATTTGTATCATATATAGACAAATTTTTTATTGTGTTTATCGCAGAAACAAAATCCTGTTCATTTTCAGTTCTAATAAAATTGTAGTAATTAAATTTATTCTTTTCGGATAAGTCTATCTCATCGTAAAAAGCTGCCACTATTTGGTATTCATTTTCCTCATATAGTGTATCAAAATTAATGGTTGGATGCTCCTTAAAATATTTCTCTTCTCTATATTTCAAAAGAGACCCAAACATAGTTTTATTCTTCATATTATGACCATATAAAATTAAATTTTCGCTTTCATCTGTGCATCTATAATCTAGAAATATTTGACCTGATATACTTTTTTCTCCATTAAAATTAAGCCTTAGATATTTTTGTGGCTCATATGGGGTATACATTACTGGATAATTTATAGGTGTATCCTCAATTTTTATCCATCCATATACATCATCATTTAGCTTATGTATAGAGATGTACTTGTCTAATATTTTTTTAGAGGTGCTAGTGCTGGGCTTTGGATAGGATATTAAAGTCTCACCCCCTTTAGTTGCAGTAAGCCTGGGTAAATCATTCGTGTTCAATAAACTCTCCGCAAATTTAGAATTTACCCTATCACTATATAAGTTCATTAGCTCATACATAGCAAGAAAGATAAAAATAATCAAGAAAATAACAAGGATAAAATGTATTATTTTAAATATTTTGTTTTTCCTTTTCATATCCTTTTCTCTCCTTTTTCCTTATGTTAAATAATACTAGCAAGACTATAGACAATATAGCTAATACAGTATATCTTATCAAACGGCTTTCATCACTTGTATCCGGTATATTTTCCCAAGTGTCAACAGCCTCAGGCTGGGGTGCTGGATTATTTTCTCCTGGTTGTGGTACTGGATTATTTTCTCCTGGCTGAGGGGTTGGATTATTTTCTCCTGGTTGTGGTACTGGATTATTTTCTCCTGGCTGGGGTGCTGGATTATTTTCTCCTGGCTGAGGTGCTGGATTATTTTCTCCTGGCTGGGGTGCTGGATTATTTTCTCCTGG
>SAMEA104404106__coassemble_1249_pt1 | contig 20140 bp, 13 predicted proteins | sample SAMEA104404106__metabat2_high_PE_070 | metagenome-assembled genome bin SAMEA104404106 (sample SAMEA104404106) | Balaenoptera acutorostrata
GATGGCTTGTCGCATATACATCCTTATCCTTTGCTTTAACTGTAACCGCTTTTTTATCTACTGTGACATTTTCGGTATGTATAGCCTCGTTATAGCTGTCGTCTCCATACTTTGTAGCTGTAATTGTAGCATTTCCAGCCTTTAGAATAGTAGCCTTGTTATTAGATATACTTATAACAGTAGGGTCCGAGCTTGTAAAGACTAGCTTGCCACTACCCTTTTCACCCACTACACTCAAATTAAATTCTCCATCACCGTATGTCTTTTTTCCTATTGGACTTAACCTAAATTCGTCTTGATTTTGTTTTGATGGATTAAATATAAACTCTATACTGTCATTATTATAGCTATCATTTCCGCTGTATCTAATTTCTAGCTTATATTCCTTTTCTTCTAGTCCAGTTAGTGTAAGGCTAGCAAGTCCATCCTTTAGCTCTGCTGATACTATATCCTTTTGTCCGTCATAAGCAGTAACTGAGCCAGTTGGTAATTCAGCTCCCTCTACCCTTACTGTAAGTATTGCCTTTCTATTTAGGTTATCATCGGTTACGCTATCAATATTTACACTAATTGTAGGAGTTAGTTTATTTATCTTTACTGATGCAATCTCTGAATTTACTGACACACTCTTTGTGTCGGTTGCGTTGTCGTTTGTATTTGTAACTACACAATAATAATAGCTTGTGCCTACTGTGCCTGTAGCTGGTGTATATGTGCTTTCTGTAGCGTTTTCAATAAGTACACCATTATAGTCATTAGTATCTGACTTGTACCACTGATAGGAAAGAACGCCACTATCAATTGACTTTGCTACTAAACTTAGTGGACTTGCAACAGTATTTTTTATATACTCTGCACTCTTTGGATTCTCTGTTATTGTTGGAGCTTTTATTAATACTTGCTCCTTTACTACTATTTCGGCAAAATCTGATTTAATGCTTCCTGTGTTATCGGACACTATGCAGTAATAATAATAAGTTCCTGCTTTTTTAGTATCTGGTTTTACTGTAATTTCCTCTGATAGCTTTTGTCCGTCTTTAGTCTTATCCTCTGTCACATACCACTCGTATTTTATTGGCTCTTGTCCTTGTGCCACAATGCTAAGCTCGGTAGCGGTATCATTTACAAGGTATTCTGCACCCTGCGGCTGTGTAGATATAACTATATCAGTAGGATTTTTGACAGTAATTTTTACTTTTTCTGTAGGTACAGTAGTTATTATTGTCTTGTCACTAGCAATCCATTTTCTTGCCACAATTAAACAATAATAGTATTTTTCACCTATTTCATTAGTTGGAGGTATAAAGCTTGGCTCACCATTATCAAGTTTTTTATACTCGCCGTCGATAGTATCTGAAACGTACCACTGATATGATAATACTGAATCACTAAGCTTTCTTGCCTCAACAAAAAGTGGCTGTGCTGTCTCATTTGGCTTATAGGTTGCATCATTTAAGCTTGTACTAGTTATATTAATCTTATTTTCTTGTGACTTATCCACAATCTCTATTTTCCTGGCGTTGCTTGACCTTGCTGTAGCTGTCCTGTTTCCTGTTATATTAGAACTATTATTTATATTTGTTACCTCACAGAAATAATAATAGTTGCCAGGATTTGTGTGAACAGGCGTATATGTAGAGGCTGTAGCGCCATCTATTTTTACGCCGACTGCACTATTATCATTAGCTCTGTACCACTGGTAATGAAGCTCTCCGCCATCTGTAACGCTTGCCTTTGCCTCAAGTGGCTCTATAAGACTTCCTGCTGAGTAGAATACAGTACTTGTATCAAAGCCTATCTTTGGTGTTTCTGCGTTTACAATTTCAACGTTTTCTAGTCCCTCTATAACGGCTACTTCTGACTTAGTCTGAGCTGTCTTACCATTTTTATTATTTGTTACAATACAGTAGTACTCAGTTTTACCTGCTACTACTATTTTAGGAGAGTATGTACTCCTTGTAGCACCAGCTATTAATTCATCCTTTTTATTTTCGCTACTCATGTACCACTGATAGGAAATATAATCACTTTCTGTTGCTGATGCCTCAATAACTAGCTCTGCTGGTGTTGCACCAACTGCATAGGTATTTCCTACTGGCTGTGCCTTTATTGTTGGCTCATCTGGAGAAGCAAGACTATTTAGCTTTCTTTGAAATTCATCTTGTGCTAAATCAAATGTTATAAACTCTATAAGAGGTGCTCCAGCATTTGGACTATTACTAGTTGTTAGCTTTAGCGTACCATTAACATTATTTGTATTAAAGCCATGAATAGCACGGTAGGTGGTTTCCCCAGTAGTGTTTGGGTGTTTTACGGTTGAGTCTATATCGTCAGTATCTGCAATATATACCCTTGTCAGCTTATCATTTTCGTCATATTCAGCACCCCAAACTGTTATTTCGTGTCCGCCCTTATTTATGCTATAGGATAGAGCCATTCCCTTGCCATCTAGAATAGCTGTCTTGAAATTGTTACTAGCTGTCTCATAAGAGCTTCCCTTATATACCTCAACAAGGGATTTTGTACCAAAGATAGGGTAGAAATATCCACCTGTGGAGTTCTTATCTGGATAGAATTTATCAGGGTGATTTAAGCTATCATTTGTGGCATCCTTTATAGCCTGATAGCCATTAATAAAGTAATCAATTACAAGGTTTGAAAAATACCCAGATGCCTGTCCTGCCTCATTAGAAATACCATCACCTTTATATTTAGTATAATATTTGTTAAGCACATTTGTAACAAGGGGAGTTACACCTAGCTCCTGTCTAAGGGGTTTGCCATCTGAATTAATAGGTGCAGTCGAGCTATTGCTCAAAAGCTCCCAATTTTTTTTGTCAAAAATATCGACTAAATCAGGATGTTGTCCAAAGTTTTTATCATTACCCTCATATAGTAATCTTTGATACTCTGATATAAGTTCACTATTTTGGTCTAGCCACCAAAAAATAAGGTTCGATGCTGTACCTAGGTAGCATAGTGGGGCTTCATTTGTAGCTCTAGTAAAGTTCTTATTTAGGTCATAGTAACCACTATTTATTTCAAACGGTGCCTGATATGTAGTAAAAGTTTCTACATTTCCTACATCAACCGATTTTTCAAAAAAGCCTTTGGTGTTTTCTAACTGTTCTACACTACCCAACTCCTCACCGTCAGAAAGCATCTGTGGAGGAGTTATTCCCTGCGCCCAGTATATTTTATGCTCCTTGCCATCAACTGTATAGGTCTGTATAACATTGCCATTAGCTGTTACCTCAGTAGAGCTAGATGAGTTTACAATAGGCTCTGTTAGCTTCATAGCCTCAATAATCTCTGACTTTATCGCCTCATTAAGAGGAGTAGCGTCTATAATCTCTCCCTCTTCGGTCTCTGGAGTAGTTTCCTTTTCCGCGTCGTTTTCTTGAGGTATTTCTGTCTCTGGAGTGGTCTTATTATCCTCGTTTTCTTGAGGTATTTCTGTCTCTGGAGTTCCCTTACCATCTTCATTCTTTTGAGGAGCTTCGGATTCTCCTGTAATTTCTGAGCTTATATTACTTCCACCTATCGGCAAAGCCGCATAAGCAGGAGTAAGCGCTGAATTTGCCATAATAGCTATAGCAAGTAATGCTCCCAATATCTTTTTAAAATGCATATTTACTTCCTTTCTGTTGTTATATTTATAATATCTTTATTAGTAGCAAAATTAAAATAATATTTCTAATAAGTTTAATTTTCTAATTATCCCTACTAAAATTTCATATAACTATCCTTTTTAGTCAATTTGTCATTCGTCATTCGACTTAGTTTCATTATAAATAATCATAAAACCTATGTCAACAGAAAAAATTACCAATATATACCCACTATATAATAAAATAAACATAAATAAAAATTTTCTTTGAGAAATAAAAAAAAAACTATTGACAAAGAAAAGAAAAATTGATACACTTAGAAAAAAGTTAGTTAATGCTAACCAAATTAATAAGCTAGCGCTCTATTGTGGGCGCTAAAAATTTTTCATATAGTTAGCTTTGACTAACTATATAGTCAGGAGGTTATTTATGAGTATCGCAATAGTCGGCGGACATGACTGTATGGTCCGTCAGTATAAGGATTTATGTAAAAATTACAAATGTAGGGCAAAGGTGTTTACTCAAATAAACGGAATTAAAAATCAGCTAGGCTCACCAGATTTACTTATACTATTTACAAATACCGTTTCACACAAAATGGTTCGTCAGGCAATATCAGTACTGCCAAGCAAGGATATTGAAATTGTGCGTTCACATACAAGCTCTCTAAACGCACTAAAAGAAATACTAGAGGAGCATACATAATAATAAGGAGGAATTTTCTGTGTCTAAACAAATAGTAGATTACTGTGCCCCCACGCTTGCAGGACTGAAAACAAGCAGTCTATTTCACTATAAATTTACCTCAAAAAAAGAGCTATACAATACAGTTAATAGTCAAAATTTGCTTTTAAATGACAAGGGTGTATTTTTGACGATACTAAAAATTCAAAATAATTCCGCTTTGATACTCGTTTACAGAAAGGCACTCCTACAAAATATTCTAAATCAAGAATGTATAAGAGAATTTTTGGGGAAATATAATTACAAGGAGTTTGATATAGATTCCTGCCTGAAAACTCTGAGAAAACACCTAAATAAGAAGGATTTTCCACACGAGATAGGCGTTTTTTTGGGCTATCCACTAGATGATATTAAGGGTTTTATCGAAAATAAAGGTCAAAATAGTAAATGTGTAGGCTGTTGGAAGGTATATAACGATGTCTGTTCAGCAAAAAAAGCCTTTCGCCTCTTTAATAAATGTACGGATGTCTATCAAAAAAAATTTTCGCAAGGCACAGATATATTAAAGCTTACAGTTAGAACATAAAAAAGCTTATCCTCACCTAAAATAAATTTAGATGAGGATTTTTTTAGTCTTCTATGCTATTCTGCCACATAAAGTATAGGTGAGAGGTAAAATCAGAATATCTTTCTTCGCTAGTGATTTCTACTTCTCTTGGTCTTACTCCGCAGTACATAAGGCTATCTCCATAGGCTGTATAATTATTTTCATCTGTTCCAAGCTCTGCAAAATTATACAGTCTATCCTCGACTAAGCCCTTAGCATAATATATTCTATCTGCCTTATTAGGCTTTGAAATTAACTCCATAAGCATTCCTAGTGATAAGCTTCCGTCTTTTGACGTGATTGCCCAACTATATTCCTCATTAACCCTATCCCTATAAAAGTTACCAAACTGTAATGCTTTTCTTATCTTTTTGTATAGAACAACTTGCTCTCTAATTTTTTCTAGCTCTTTGTCTGTCATTTCGCAAAGATTACATTCATAGCCAAGCAATCCAAAGGTGGCAACTGTAAACCTTGTGCTTAGTGGTATTGTTCTGCCTGTTTGATGATTTGGGCATACTGATACGTGATTGGTGTAGGTAGAAAGCGGATAAGCATAGGAATAGCCATTTTGTATATTTAATCTACACAGAGCATCTGTATTATCACTTGCCCATATCTGAGGGAAGTAGCAGAGTGTACCGAGGTCAAACCTATTACCACCAGATGCACAGCCCTCAAATAGAATGTGTGGAAAGCTTCTAGTTAATGTCTCCATAACCTTATATAGTCCCATTATATAACGATGCGCACACTCTCCTTGACGCTCTGGCTTTAGATATGGCGAATAGTAGTCGGAAAAATTGCGGTTCATATCCCACTTTACATAGGAAATATTTGCACTAGAAAGTAGCTCAGTCATTTTTTCTATAATATAGCTTACCACCTTTGGATTGCAAAAATCTAGTATACGCTGGAAACGACCCTCCGAGTGATTTTTATTAGGTATTGCTATTGCCCAATCTGGATGACTTCTGTATAATTCGCTGTCCTCGTTTATCATCTCTGGCTCAACCCATATTCCAAAGTCAAGTCCAAGTAAGTTTATCTTATCTGCAAGTCCCTTTACTCCACTAGGGAGCTTACTTTTATTAGCTACCCAATCGCCTAAACTACTTTTATCACTATTTCTGTTACCAAACCAACCATCGTCCATAACAAGAAGCTCTATTCCTACTGAGCCTGCCTTTTTTCCAAGCTCTAATAGCTTTTCCTCATCTATATCAAAATAGCTTGCCTCCCAGCTATTTATAAGTATCGGTCTTTCCCTATACTTCCATTCTCCACGCACAATATGCTCTCTTACAAAGCTGTGGAAATTATGACTGAGTGTAGTAAAGCCACTATCCGAAAAGCTAATTACAGCCTCTGGACTTTCAAGCTGCTCGTTTGGTGCTAGAGTAAATTTAAACCCTCTTGGATTTATTCCGCCACAAATACGAGTGGTATTATAGCTTCCTACCTCTATGGCTGAGTAGTGATTTCCACTATATACTAGGTTAAAGCCATAGCAAGCTCCAGATTTTTCTGTTGTATTAGGCTCACTTAGCATAAAAAATGGATTTGAGCGGTTTGAGGAATTGCCCGTATATGAGGAATTAATAAGCTTACCTGAGGATATAACTGTATCATTTTTGTTCATTTCGTTAGCCCAGCTACCATTAAATGTGGTAACTATATAGCCAACCTTAGCCATATCTATCTGATAGCTCAAAAGTCTAGTTAGCTCGACTGAGTCCCTACTAGAATTAATAAATATACTTCTCCTTGTAATTACATCATCATCCTCAAATACATAGTAGTGAAGCTCCAGCAAAAAGCCCTCGTTTTTATCTCTTAATCTAATTACTAGGTGGTCTGTCTCATTATTTTCATCATAGGAGCTTGGTAAAAGAGATATTTTATCCTTGCCCCTTGTAAGCTCTGCCGACTCGAAGACAAAATCAAGCGTACTACTTCCGTCTTTGCAAATAACCTCAACCATTGGCTCTCTTATATCTCCCTTGCCGTATGCCGAGGTCTCAAGGCTTATATTTTCTAGTGAAAAGTCTGTATTTTCATTAGTATAAACGCAGGTATTCGGTGGAGCAAATTTATTTTTTTCTATAAGAGTATCACATGAATTAATATGAACTCTCTTTCCATAATATAGATGCTCAAGCTGTCCAGTCTCCATTACACGAAAAGCATAGCTTGTGTGTAGTGTATTTAGTATGTATAAATTATCCTTTATTTCTATCATTATTTTTGCTCCTATGATTTAATCAAATATCTACTACAAAGCATTGTAACACAAGAGACGCCAATATGTAAAGCTCCCCCCAATACTTACACTAAAAGCATACGAAAACAGCTACCCCTTAATAAAAGAAGTAGCTATTTTCGTTTATGAGCAATATTAAGATAATTGTGAATTTAAAAAAGACTTAGTCTATTTTGAAGCGAGAAAGTAGCTCGTTAATCGCAGCACCCTGAGATGAAAGCTCATAGCTTGCAGCCGCATTTTCTTCTGAGCTTGCGCTATTAGTTTGAACTACTGCTGATATTTGATCAATACCAATTGCTATTTGCTTAGCCTCTGTAGCCTGTAGAGCTGAGGCATCTGAAATTAGTACTATTAGATCATTTACACGGCGAGAGTTCTCGGCAACCTGTGAAAGTGATTTTGCAGTTTCAACTGAGATATTAGCTCCATTATTTACCGCATTTATTGTACCCTCTATTAGAGCTGTTGTGTTCTTTGCAGCCTCCGCTGATTTACCAGCAAGAGTTCTTACCTCGTCAGCAACTACGCTAAAGCCCTTACCAGCCGCACCAGCACGTGCTGCCTCTACAGCTGCATTAAGTGCTAGTATATTAGTTTGGAAAGCTATATCATCTATTGTCTTTATAATCTTACCTATCTCGTGAGACTTGTCTGTAATCTCGTCCATAGCCCTTGTCATTGCAAGCATTTTATTATTTGTATCGTCAAGCTCGTCGTTTGCTTCCCTTGCAAGCTCTTGAGCCTTTGTTGCATTATCAGCGTTACTTGTTATTTCATTTGATATATTAGCTATTGAATCTGAAAGCTCCTGTATTGAGCTTGCCTGCTCAGTAGCGCCAGATGCTAGTGCCTGAGCGCTGTCGGCAACTTGACCTGAGCTTGCGTTTATTTGGTCGGATGATATGTGTAAATCGGTTATAAGGTTTACCATTTTCTCGTGGAAGTCGACAAATGCTTCCTGTATTCTTGCAAAATCGCCTATAAATTCTACGCTTGTGTCTACCTCTGAGAAGTCACCTGTAGCAAATTTATCCATTTCATTTTCTATTGCCTTTACATACTTATGTAGCTCTGCAGTAGAGAAGTTAAGCTTACCTACAAGCTCACCAAACTCATTTTCCGCCTCATAGTCTATTATAGTATTTGTGTCACCCTTGCTTAGATTATCTACTGACTCACCCAGTAGCTTTGTTGCCTCTACTACTTTCTTTGTTGTATAAATTGCAAGATACAGAGACAGCACTATTGATATAGCAAGAACTACTGCATTTATAACTATAGATAAAATAAATAGGAAGCGTAATTTATTTTCTACCTCTACCTTTTCTCTATATGCCTCGTCAGAAATATTTTTAGCAGATTTAATAAAATCTGTAAGTGTAGTTGCATTTTCATCTGTAATCATAGCACGAGCTTGTTCCAAATTTCCATTAAGAGCTGTTCTAGCTATATTTTGAGCAGAATCCTTCCATGCTAGAAACCTATCATTATATTCCTTTACAAACTTTGTAAAATGGTCACTATTTGAAGAAGAATATAGAACATCTATTAATCTTACAATTTCAGCACCAGACTCCTCACAGATGTCGTAAAGCTCCTTTCTTCTTCCGTAGTCCTCTGTAATGCTCATTTCTCTTATATATTTTGCAATTATATTTGTTTCTAGTCTGCACTGTGTGATAGTCTTGTCCGCAAGCTGATATTTGTCTACAAGGTCATTTGTAAGCTTATCTGTACGAACAAGTGAAATAATACCTGTCATTGAAATAATAATAGACAGTACTATTATCATTGAAAATACCGAAAGTAAATAGGATTTAAGCTTTAATTTTTTAAACATATCGTTACCCCTTTAAAAATTTTTTCATATTATAATACCTAAGCTTTGTTTGTCTCTTATAAAATGTCAAAAAAAACACAAATAATGTCAAAAATATCTCTTTAAGAAATTTTCTAATAAAAAACCCCAAATATCATAAATTTTTTCATTATTCTAACAAGTTAAAACTGTTATAAGGTATTTTATTACATTTACTGCCAAAAGTCAATATATAAATTACCATTTTTAAAATTTTTGTAAAAATAACATATATCATATCTCTTTTTAAAAAATAATAGGGTATTATCCTTTATTTTATGCCTTGTAAACCTATTAATTAGATAACCACTCCAATTATTCAAAATTAAAAGAGCTAAAAGTTATGCCGGAGACTAAAAATAATCTCATAAGCATAGCTCTTAACTCTATTTATATATTATAAAGTGATATTATACAAATAGATACAATGCCCCTCCTATTACTCCACAGCCAAGCATAACATAAATAGGATTTAGCTTAAACTTTCTGAGAACAAATATTGCCGCTGAAAATAGTACTACTGATATAATATTTATTGCCTTTGGGTCAAGAGTAAAGCCACCCTCACCCCATATAGAGAGAATGAATATTGTTATACCCGCATTTGCTATAAGTGAAACTACAGCTGGGCGAAGTCCAGATAGCACACCCTGTATAACCTTTAGGTTTTTAAACCTAAAATATATGAACGCAAGGAATGAAACTATGATACAAGAAGGGAAAATACAACCAAAGGTTGATATTAAAGCTCCAGGAAGCCCTGCTATTCTTGTACCTACAAAAGTAGCTGAATTTATAGCTATTGGTCCTGGTGTCATCTCTGCGATTGTGATTAGGTCAGTAAACTCGGTAAGTGTTAGCCATCCGTGCAAATCTACAACCTGAGCCTGAATGAGTGGCATAGCCGCCATTCCGCCACCTACGCTAAAAAGTCCTATCTGAAAAAAGCTAAAAAAGAGTTGTATTAATGTTGTCATTCTCCCTTAACCTCCTTTTCTTCCTTTTTGCCCTGTATAATAACCTTTACAGCACCAATAACAGCACAGACAAGGATTATATACATTACATTCACCTTAAAGCAGAAGGTTGCAATAAATGCTCCTATCATTACCAAAACTGAAATAATGTCCCTTGATTTTATAATACTTCCACCCATATTAAGTACAACATCACACACAACAGCCGCAACACCAGCCTGCATTCCCTTTAGTACAGCATTTACAACTACATTATCTCTAAACGCTGTATAGAATAGTGATATTACCGAAATTATTATTAGTGGTGGTAAAATAGTACCAAGAATAGTGATGATAGCTCCAAGTAGCCCCGCTATTCTGTAGCCTAAAAGAATAGATGCATTAACCGCCACAGCTCCTGGTGAGGACTGAGCTATTGCTGTTAGGTTGAGCATTTCCTCCTCGTCTATCCAGTTAAGCTCATCAACAAACTTTTTCTTCATAAGTGGGATAATTACATAGCCGCCGCCAAATGTAAATGCACTTAAATAGAAAGTTGAAGTAAATAGCTTTAAATAAATCTGTGCCTTACTCTCTTTTTTTTCCATTTTCTTCTCCTCAAAAATTTATTTTATGTATTAATTATACCTCTTGCAATAATATATGTAAAATAGTATTATATTATATAGTTTATAATATTTTTATTATAAGGAGAAAATATAAATGACACTAAAGCATCTTAAAATATTCGTAACTGTATGTAGAACTGGCTCTACAACGGCGGCGGCAAGGGAGCTTTTTATTGCTCAACCATCAATAAGCCTTGCAATATCAGAAATTGAAAGCTACTATGGAATAAAGCTATTCGACCGCATAGCAAAAAGACTATATATAACAGAGGTGGGAAAGCACTTTTTACAGTATGCTACACATATAATAAGTCTATTTGACAGTATGGAGCAGGAAATAAAGGACTTCGACAAGATAGGAACTATAAGAATAGGTACAAGTATTACCATTGGAAACTATTTTTTGCCACAGTATGTAAGCGAATTTAAAGCCTCTCACCCACAAATGACAGTAAATGTTGTAATTGATAATTGCCACAAAATACAACAGCACATTCTGTCAAATAAAATTGATATTGGCGTGGTTGAGGGCATTGTAAATAACGAATACATAATTGAGGATAAGCTTCTTGATGATGAGCTAGTGCTTATTTGCTCAAATAGACATAGATTTGCAGGGGCAGTTGATGTTAAAGCCGAAGATATATTAAAAGAGGACTTGATACTAAGAGAGGTTGGAAGTGGGGGCAGAGCCCTCTTTGAAAGCACAATGCTCACAAATGGCATTGAAATAACGCCCTCTTGGGAAAGCATAAGCACACAGGCAATAATTAAATCGGTAATCGCAAACCTTGGTGTATCTGTTTTACCCTATCTACTTGTAAAGGACTATATAAAAAGCGGTCAGCTATCGAGCTTTAGGCTAGAAAATATATCCTTCAAAAGACATTTTTCTGTAATCTATCACAAAAACAAGTTTCTTACCGAAAGTGCTAGGGACTTTATCAATATCTGTAAAAAGACAACAAATATAAGCTTATAAAAAATAAAGGGACACCAAAAAATTGATGTTCCTTCAAAAATATACACTATATAATCTCTCTTATTATTTTAGTAAGGGAGATTTTTATCCCTTAGATTTAATATTCAATAGTCCATTCCCTATAAGCATAATTTATTAAATTAAGTTATGCCTTAATCAGAAATAATATCCTCAATTTGAGCCTTTATTTCTTCTATATTACTTAGAATTGGTAGCAAAGATGATAAATCTGTCATTTTTCTGTCTCTTAGCTTTTCTACTATTACACATATTTCGTCGTAAAGAGGAGTAAGTCCAACATTTCCAGCAACTCCCTTTAAGGAGTGAGCAGCCATAAAGCCCTCATCAGCGTTATTGCCCTCAATTGCCTGCTTTAAACTGTCAAAACCACTATCCGAAATAACCTGAGCTATACACTCTATAAGTAAATCCTCATCATTTAGTATTCTATCTAAGGCACCCTCAATATCACACCCAATATCCTCTAGCTCAATAAGCCTATTATCCAATGCCTGTCCCTCCTTTTAAAATGTCCTTTAATCTATAGCGATTATTTTTATTATAACATATTATACTTTCATATTCAATTAAATTTACATATTTGTACTTATAATATTTTATAGGCTAGACTTAAATGCAATTTTTGAGAATTGTGGAGCTTTAATTTTTAAATATTTTTAGTATCAGACTAAAATATTGACAAAACTAATTTTTAAGGATATACTCATAACCAATATTTAGAACAAATGTTCAAAATATTAATAAAAACGGAGGTAAAAATTAAAATGACAAATATTAACAAATTTAATGGCTGTAAGATAACGGATGAAGATGTGCATAAGTACGGTGTACAGTCCTTGCCAGACACACTTTCACCATCGGCATACGAAAACAAGAAAATGTTTGATAGACTAATTAAATACGGTGTTATGCCCAAGCACAATAATTTGATAGACCTATTAAATAGTAGCAACGAGGCATTAGAGCTTAGCATAGCGGAGCATACAAGAAATAGTAACAATCCTCATAATGTCACAGCTAGTCAAATAAATGCTTTTACAAAAGAGGAGACTAATCTTGAAATAAATAAAGCTATAAGTAGAGCAATAGATGAGCATAGAAATCAAAGTGTAGGTGAAAGAGGTACTTACAATAATACAGCAAACGATAGAGTAATTAGTACAATGTCACTAAAGCCCGAAAATTACACTGTTAATACTATGGATACTCATAAGGTTAGTACAGAACCGCTCAGAGATTTACTGTATTGTAGAGACTTTAAAATACCAGTAACCAAGGATAGCTTTATAGGTAGTCCGCTAACGTCAAGAGTATATGTACCCCAAATGGTGAGTGACGGAGTGGCTACACTTAACTATAATAATCAAAATGACGAAACTAAGCTTGAGCTAAATAAAATTAAGGATATTATTACTCACCAGGAGTATATTGACATAATAGCTACCCAAAAGCCTAGTAACGACTTAATCTTAGATATATCAGTTGTCGGCTCACAGCAAAGTCCTGCCATTCCTAAGACGGTATCAAGCAGTCCTATTAGTATCATTGACGGAGCAGATTACCCAGTATTAGATTTAGAAATAAGAAAGCCAATAGGGAAAAATTTAATTAATGTAAATAAAATAACAGATACTACTCAAATAACAAATAATAGAGATGGCTCCCTATTGCTTACATTAAGTTCAGATACATCTATAGCCAAAACAGCAGAGCCACTAAAAATTCTTGCCCCAGATATAGAGCCTGGAAAAAGCTATGTATTTAGTATGAAAAATACTGGTAGTGCAGAATTTATATTTCTTTTTGGTGGTCAAAAGAAAATAGCGTATAATCAAGCCTTTACAATGACGGAAGGCATATTAAATGACAGTATAGGCTTTTATGTAAATGATACAGTAAATGATAGCGGTGTTATTTCATATATACAGCTAGAGCAAGGAAATGAGGTAACTAGATATGAGCCTTATTTAGAAGCTACAGAAATAAAGGATATTACAGTTTGTGGAAAAAACCTACTAAAAATAAATGATTGTACCCACATTACAAATGATATTACCTGTCAAATTGCTGATGGAATAGTTACCTGTAACGGAAATAATAGCAGTAATAAAACAACATTCTTTTTGCCAACGTCACATATACTTTGCAAAAGCACTGTGGTATTTAAACAAAATGCTAATCAAGATATAAATACAAAAATAGCTATATATGGAGATAATGTAATAACAGGTGACACAAAACATTTTTATGATTATGGAAAAGGAGTTGTCATCCCACCATATTTTCTTATAAAAGGAATATATGTAGTAATATATGAAGCAAGTGTAACAAATTTTACCTTTAAGCCACAAATAGAATATGGCAATGTTGCATCTGACTTTGAAAAATACAGGGAGCGACGTGTAAGGCTAACACCCCCACTAGTACTAAAGGAAAATGAATGTCTAAAGCAGATAGGTGGAATTTATGGAAAGCAAACAGAGACTAATTTTGTAGCATTACCAGAAGCAGACCAGCAAAGGATAAAAGCATTACACTTATATAATGGAATAAATAATATATTCACAAATGGAAATGTAGCTATAAAATATCTACCATTGGGCGAGATTAAGCATAAAAGTAAAAATCTATTTGACTTTTATAAATTTTATAATATATGTAAAGCCCTAGATGCAAATACAAAAATTCAAATAATAGATGGAAAAGAATGTATATATATAAATAGCGACACAATCTCTATTAACAGTAAGGATAAAAGGATTGACATTGAAAAAAACTTTAATCCCAATACAGAGTATCATTTTACAGCATACAATCCTACTGTAAATGGATTATCATATAGTACAGGCGTTAGCTTTGGTTTAATATATAGTGATGGAACAGAGGAGGAGTTTTCTGTAAATGAAGGAAATAAGAAATGGGAATTTACAAGTAAGCCAAGCAAAACAATAACTAAGCTTTACGCAAAAATTAGTGCTAATGGAGAACTTTATATATCAAACATTATGCTTTCTGAAGGAAATACAGCTATAGAATATACTCCACATATATCAGATAGGCATATTAATATGATATAAAATATCTACTCCACAAAGAGACAGTTTTTTACAAGCTTTGTGTAAATACGTAAAATAGTGACTAAATATTTAGTTTGATGAGGCATATAAGCTACATATTTGTGGGTTATATGCCTATTAGCTTTTACACAAAAGTTTTCTGTAGCATTACCTGCATAGTTAATAGCTGTATTAGCTTTCGTATAGTTAAATTATATGCCGAAATCTACAAAACGACTTCTCAAAGACACAAAAATATTTGAAGCTCAGCCATATAAAAATTATTGGATTTACTTTTATTCTTGAGAATTTCAATTTGATACTGTATTTCCTTTTATTCCTCAAATGTTTAATTTCGAAAATTACTTTAAATTATGTGCAAATAATTCCTTAAAATCTGCTGCTGATAAAATTCCAAAAATCAAAACTATTAAGCCACACACAATAGTCGTTGGTGTTAAAACCGAAAAATCCCTTAGTATTATAACAGTAAAAACTATTGCCCAAGCTGAATACGATACATTAAGCGCCATAGCCTTAGATGCACCTATTTTATTAATCGCTTTGTAGTAAAATAGATAAGATACTGTCGCAAACAAAGCTGCAAAAGCTATTAGTAGTATCACAGAGCTTGTCTCCTTTTTGAATAATCCTACAGTAAAATTCCATCCCCCAAGTATAGGAAGTATAATTATACCATTTACAACTGCTGATGTTGTTTGACGAATTTGAAGAGCATATTCATCCTTTATATCAGGGTCCTTCATACATTTTGCTAAAATAACCGCTTCAATGCCCCAGCCAAAAGCACACATTAATGCTCCACAAATGCCAAGCCAAAAATTTTTAATATTAACCTCAGGAGAATAGCTTAAACCATATACTCCCAAAAGTGTCATAATTAAAAATACCCAACGATACCATTGCATTTTTTCCTTTAAAAAAATAAAGGCTAAAGCTGCTCCTATGGCTGGAAAAACAGCACTTGCTACAGCTCCTATTGACGCTCCCATATAATTGACAGCAAGTACATAGCCCGTCATACCAATAGGTCCACCGATTACAGCCGCTAATACTGCAAATAGCCCGTCCTTTTTCTTTAGGCAGGCTAGAGCCTTATGAAAATTACCTTTTGCAGTATTGTATATTGTCGCCCATATTGCAGAAAATGTATCATGTAAAAATGTACTTACAAATGGAGCTAGGATTATTGCCTCTTCTGTTGAAGCAAAAGCTGATGAATTGAGTGCAATCCCTAAAATTATGGTTTCTATAGCCCAAGTGATTCCTGACATAATCCCAGTAAACATATTATAAATCCTCCTAGTCTCATTACAAGCTTTTAAAGATCTCGATATTTTGCTTTAGACGTTCATATCTTTCCCTTGCCCAAGTTTCCATTGATTGTCCCTCAAAAGGAATCCTTGCCTTTGCCCATAAGGTCCATAAATAATCCACATAAATCTTGTTTGCATAAAAAAGCTTTAATCTATTTTTGTTTGGTTTTTCACCGAAATACATAGTCAAAAGCTCTTCATCTAATTTTGTGTCATATCCTGCTTCAATGGAAACATCTGCCAAATCCCACATGCCATCATTCATTCCTGCATATTCCCAATCAATAAGATACATTCTACTATTACCATATACCCAATTTTCACACAAAGGGTCATTGTGACACGGAACGAGTGTGATATCACAAATGGAGGCTATTTCACTTTTTATATTTGAAACAATGTCTTTAACTATATTATAATCATCATACATAAATACATTATGCTTATTAATACTTTTCTCATACTTTTTTGCCATTTCAAATACGTCAAACCTAACTGCTGTATCTATACCACTTCTATGTAGTGTAGATAAAATTTCAACAATTTCTTTCATGTGGTTTACTTTTTTGAATTTTGATGCATCCATCGTTACAGGATTTTTTATATATTCGGTAATTTTAGAACCATCCTGCCCAAAATATATACATTTAGCATCTATTTTTAAATTACAAGCAAGCTTCGTACTTTTACGCTCATCCTCACGGCTTATTATATCCTCTGTACCATCTCCAGGTATTCTAAATACTAATTCACGACCATTTTCCAGAGCTACATAATAATTATGATTTGTCAGTCCACCCAACCGTTCCACTTTTTTATATGAAAAGTCTCCTATTTGCTCCTTAAGCATTTCATTAATTTTTATTAAATCCTTATCTATAATTTCTCCCATTTTAAATTTTCCTTAATGTCTTATTATTATAAATGTATTTATATCTATTACTAAAAGCGTCGAAGATAAATCCTACAGCCTCGTTGCTTGAATTCTTATATGCTCTAATATTTATTAAATCCTTTTCTTTACATTTAAGCTCTTCCGAAATAGATTTCAATATTTTAGAATGTGTATTCTCGATGTAATCATTATCAAAAAGTCTTAATTCATCCAAGCTATCAAATTCAAAAATATCATCATTCCTATATTTTCTTACTTTCATTCTAAGTTCATCAAGATGTGATATAAATATGCTTTCCCAAAGAAGATTTCGTGTTTCTTCCTTGTTATATATAGCTTCTAATATCTCAACAAACCTTGAGCTAAAATCCTCTGACCAGAATGTATGTCCCAGCATATACCACGCATTTTTTCCACCAACTGAAACCTTAGTTATATATCCGTTTTCATCTTGTTCCATACACCATTCTTCTGTTTCACCATCTGCATACAGAGCTGCATAATAAGAATCATCTACCACGCTTTCAAAAGGATTTATGGTAAAATAGTTATCAGAAGAACAAATATATGTATTTTTCAGCATATTTCTAACCGCATATATACTTGAATTATTATTTCTTATTTTATAATCATTATTTGCTATTAATTTAACACCATATTTCTCTTTTAAATACTCAAATTTCTCCTTTTTGTACCCAACAACAAGCATAATGTCACTTATACCTGCCTCTTGCAATTGTTCTATTTGTCTTTCAATTAAAACCTCGCCTCTTACATTTATAAGTCCCTTTGGTATTTCATAAGATATTGGTGCAAATCTACTTGACGTTCCCGCCGCCATAATAACTGCGTTATCTACTTTATACATAAGAAATTATTCTCCATTTTTAATTATCATTTTTATTAATTAGGGCTACAGCATACTTATAATAATCCTTTGCATATCTATATTGTCTTAAGCTATATTCACCAAACTCTACGCCTAAATTTCTTTTATACTCACACCAGTTACTCCACAAAAGTCCACAACAAGCTATATAACAATATATCTTTGCCCTAACCTTATCTATACATTTATTGCAAAAATAAATATCAATTAGTCTATCTACTTCTTTTTTATTATAAAGTGAATATATACAAAACATTGCTATATCCACATGTGGGTCTTGCATTCCTGCGTATTCCCAATCGGTCAGTTGTAGGGTACTATTGCCCTTATCATCATTACCAAATAAGAAGTTATCAGGCACAGCATCTATATGTGTAAGTATCTTTTCTTCTGCATTTTCATCAATATATCTTTTTAATGAAAAAACATTAGCTTTAGTTGCCTCATAATCACGATAAACTGACTTTTTCCCTTCCCATAAGCTTTCATAAAAATCTATTCTTTCATAAATATCAAATTCATGATTAACCTTTAATTTCATCGAATGAAATTGCTTTAGCTTATCCATACATACCTTTAAATCACCTTCACTAGTAGGATCACAGCAATGTACATTATTGATAAACCTTGTTATCTTGTAACCATTATTTGGATTAATATAGATGGGATCATCGCATAGTCCTTTTCCTGAAATAGCTTTATAGACATCAGTCTCTTCTCTACGATTTATAAGCTTATCTGTTCCTTCACCAGGGATACGCATGATATATTTACTTCCATTGCACGAAAACAAAAAAGATCTGTTTGTCATTCCTTTTTTAAGTATAGTAATATCAGTTATATCTCTAGCATCTATACCCAATGCTTCGGATATTGTTGAAATGGCATCTGATTTTAAATGTTCAGAGTTATCATCTATCTCTCTTAATTGTTCGTAAGTATTAATTTCAACCACATCTGTAGATTCCATTATTCTTGCAGGAATCAGCATCTTATCATTTTCATATAAAGCTTCCTCCCAAAAACAGTCAAGCTTTTCTTTGTCTTGACAGAGTAGATTTATTTTTCTTCTTATTTTTTGTGCATCAGAATGTAATAAATAAGATATACCTATCATTGTATTACCACTTGCATTTTTAGGAACTCTAACTAGTTCAGATTTTCTATTTACTCTTACTTCGCTATCATCATCTATTAAATCGGTAACCATATACCAAGAGTATAATTCGTACAAATTAAATGGATTTCTGTCACACCAAATATCAGACGGTATTATATATGAATTATCCATGTATTCTGAAGCTAGTTTAAGTGAATAGATATTTCCCTTTGTAGCATAATCAGTGTTTACTATTAGCTTAACCCCATAATTATCTATTAAATACTCGAATTGCTCCTTTAAAAATCCCACCACAACATATATCTCTGTTATTCCTACCTTATGTAGCTGTTTAATCTGCCTTTCAATTAAACATTCTCCATGTACCATTAGCAGTGCCTTAGGAGTCTCTGTATTAATTGGAACCATTCTCATTCCAAAGCCAGCCGCTAAAATAATTGCTCTCTTTGGTTTATTTTCTGCAAATTCTTTTTTAGCCTTACTCGTTATATTCATATTAAAATCCAAATATCCCTTCTCAACTAACGATAGAACAGAACGATTTACTATTCCTAAGGAATGACCTGTATTTTCTGCTAAAACCCTTTGGCTTACAAAAGGCTCAAAGTATAATTCTTTTAAGATATCACTTTCTTGTTTGTTCATGAACACATCTCCTTTGCTATTTAGTGAACGAAACGAGCAATTTAAATACCTACCAAAATATTCTTGATAGGTATTTATAGTACTATAAGTAAGTATATCACTTTTTTTAAAAAAATCAATAGTACTTTTACTAATATTTTCTGTAATTTTGTATGTAATATCTATAGATCTATACTTTATTCTAAATAAAATTCCGCTAAAAAGCTTCATACTTAATCATATAAATATTACCACTAGATGAAAAAATATATAATTAGAAAAAGTGCTTATATAAAAAAGAGCAGAACCTTAATTTAGATTCTGCTCTTTTCTTATGCCTTAGAATAAATCTAAGATAAATTATTAATCTTTCTTTTTACCTAGATAGAGAATAACACCTATGCCCGCAACCGCAATAATAGATATTACTATTGCTACTATTAAGCCTATATTTGATTTCTTTTGCTCTATAGGCTTTGTTATTGTTTCTGAGGTACTTGGCTTTTCTTTCTTGGAGGTGTTTTCCTTTAGCTCCTCCTCGGTGTCTTCCTTACTCTCTTTCTTAGTATCCTCTTTTACCTCATCTTTTTTAACTGGCTTTGTTT
>SAMEA104404106__coassemble_1274_pt1 | contig 19876 bp, 10 predicted proteins | sample SAMEA104404106__metabat2_high_PE_070 | metagenome-assembled genome bin SAMEA104404106 (sample SAMEA104404106) | Balaenoptera acutorostrata
TCTCAACTCTCAACTCTCAACTCTCAACTCTCAACTCTAGTGATAATTCGTCATTGTGAGCGAAGCGAAGCCACTCTCAACTCTCAACTCTGAGCGAAGCTCTTAATTAGAAGTCAAAGTCATAAGCTGTTGTCTGCTTTGGAATATCATCGCCCATACCAAGTCTTTCAAGTAGCTCGTGAGCCGCATTGTAGCCCATTCTCTTTTGGCGGTTGTTCATAGCCGCAACCTCAATTATAATGGCAAGGTTTCTACCTGGCTTTATAGGAATTGTTACACTTGGTATAGTTAGTCCAAGAATATCTGTTGTCTCCTCGTCCATACCCATTCTGTCATAAACCTTTGATTGGCTCCATTGCTCAAGGTTTATTATCATATCTATTTTTTCGGAAATCTTAACTGCACCGATACCAAATATCTTGCGTACGTTAATAATACCTATACCACGAAGCTCGAGGAAGTGACGAATGTTTTCAGGGCTAGTACCGACAAGTGTTTTGTCGCTGACACGTCTAATTTCAACTGCATCGTCGGCTATTAGTCTGTGTCCACGCTTAACAAGTTCAATAGCTGTTTCACTCTTACCGACTCCGCTGTCACCTATAAGTAGTACACCCTCTCCATATACCTCGACAAGTACACCGTGACGAGTTACTCTTGGTGCAAGCTCAAGGTTTAGGAAAGCGTTAAGTGATGACGCGAAGTTTGAGGTTGGAGCATCGGTACATAGTATAGGAACCTCGTACTCCTTAGCGAGCGTCATAATATTTTCGTCTGGCTCAATACTGCGTGTAAATATTACCATAATTGGTTTTTTTGAAAAGAATGTTTTTATAGAATTAAGTCTATCCTCCTTTGGCATTTGCTCAAGGTATTCAACCTCGGATCTACCAAATATTTGTATGCGAGTATTATCAAAGTAGTTAAAAAATCCAGCAAGCTGAAGTCCTGGACGGTTGACATCTATATTTGATATTTTAATTTCTGCCTCAGTTTCTGGCATATATGCAGGGGTTAGATTTAATTTTTCGATTATTTTGTTTATTGATACGGAAAAGCTTATACTCATAGTATAATTACCTCGTTTCTTTATTTTTTTGCAAGCACTGCACTAGTTAAACTATATTATACAATAAATATCTTTCTTTAGCAAGATATTTTTGTGAGATTTTAACAAGTTTTATCAAGTAGTAATACTGTTTTTCTAAATATGTTTTACATAATGTTTTTTTCGTCCATTGATTTAAAGCCTTCTCCCAAAACCTCTGAGGAGTCGGTAATCATAACAAAGGCTTTTTTGTCAAGGTGGTGGACAATATTGCGAACCTTGTGTATTTCCTTATTTGAGCAGGTGCAAAAAATCATATCCTTGTGTTCCTTTGTATATGTGCCTGTTGCATCAACGTGTGTCGAGCCTCTGCCTATTTGAGCATCTATTTCTTTTGAAATTTCCGTACCCATATTTTGAGTAATAATTATAGCCATCTTGCCTGTATTTGAGCCGAGCATAAGTCTGTCTATAATTAGTGATAGTGCTATAGTTGATATTGCACCGTAAAGAACGGAGTTTATATCCTTAAATACAAAGCCACCGAGAATAATTATGGCGCCGTCGATAACGAGGGTTATGTCGCCCATTGACATATATGGAAATAGCTTTTTTAGTGAAACAAGCAGAAAGTCAGCTCCACCAGTTGATGAGCCACGCATATATATGATGGCAAGCCCTATTCCAAGAGTTAGACCAGAGAATATGGCGGCAAGCATTTCATTATCGTGGTACATTGGGAACATAGGTATAATAACATCAAGAAATACAGTTGAGATTGCCATTGTTCTCAGGGACTTTAGAAGAAACTCCTTGCCTAATAGCTTATAGCTCATCAAAATAAGAGGAATGTTGAGTAGTAGGCTGGTAAGACCTATTGGAAGACCTGGTATGAGGTGATTTATTATAAGTGCAAGTCCAGATATTCCTCCTGGAGCAAAATTTGCTGATTTTGCAAAGGTATATATTCCTATTGCAAAAAATATACTTCCTACTATGTCATAGATTATGTCAATGGCAAATTCCTTAATTTTCTCTTTATTCATATAAGCCCTCCTATACACAAAAAAAGCTACACTCTTTTTGGAAAGTGTAGCTTTAAGTACTTATTTTACAATTCTATATTCACATAAGGTGAAAATAAAGTTATTAGCGTAGCACCCTTAACAATATAATCAAACACGTAAATAATAAAACCGTATTTTCTTTTTAGTAATATTAATATTTAACTGGGTTTGAGGTCAGATACTTTTTAACCATTAGTGCAACCTTAAATATAATTGCGTGGTCAAATTCTCTTAGGTCAAGTCCTGTTAGCTTTTTAATCTTTTCTAGTCTGTATACAAGAGTATTTCTGTGTACAAATAGCTTTCTTGAGGTCTCGGAAACGTTTAGGTTGTTTTCAAAGAAGCTTTGGATTGTGAAAAGAGTTTCTTGGTCAAGGCTTTCTATAGAACCCTTTTTAAATACTTCCTTTAGGAACATTTCGCAAAGAGTAGTTGGTAATTGGTAGATAATTCTAGCAATACCCAAATTGTCATAGCTTACAATAGCTCTCTCTGTATCAAATACCTTTCCAACCTCGAGTGCCGCCTGAGCCTCACGGAATGAACGTGCAAGGTCCTTAACACTTGTAACTACTGTACCTATTCCAACGACAACCTTTGTGTAGAATTCACTGCTCAAGGTGTCAACTATTGAGCGAGCAAGCTTTTCGAGGTCCTTGCTTTCAATACCTGTCTTTATCTCTTTTATTAGTACTATGTCGCTCTCACTTATGTTAAATACAAAGTCCTTTTGTTTATCTGGAAATAGATTTTGTATTACATCAAAGGCTGAAATATCGTTTGAAGATACTATTCTTATTAAAAGAGCAACACGACTAACGTCGGAATTAAAGTGTAGCTCACGAGCCTTGATATATATATCTCCTGGAAGAATATTATCAAGGATTACATTTTTTATGAAGTTACTTCTGTCATATTTTTCATCATAGTATTGCTTAATATTGCTTAGAGAGATAGTAAGTATTCCAGAAAGCTTTGCAGCCATATCATCAGTACCTGAAACAAATACAGCGTACTCTGATTTCATTTTTGAACCAAATGGCTTATAGGTAGTACCATCCTTTATAAATAAATCATTGTTCTCATTCAAATTGGCAGGCAAAAACTCATTAGTTTCACCAATTTTATTAAGGTCGCTGCAAGCTATTGTTGTGCCGTTTTCATCGACTACGCCTATAACTCTGTCTATAGTGTCTTTCATTTGATAAACGAGTCCCTGAAATAATCTGTTTGACATAATAGATACCCCTTTTTCTTTTAAAATATCTTCCATTTATGTTATATAAGAACTCACAAGAAAAAAGCTTTTTTAGCTTGTGGTAATTTATATATTTTAAATGTTTTAAAAAATCTATATATATATTTTAACCTTTTTTTTGTGCAAATGCAACATATTTTTTTTATTTTTTTGTGTTTTATAATATTTTTAGAATAATTAATTTTATATTTGTGCAAAATGACTAAAAAATTAACTAAAATAGAGTAATTAACGTAAGTTTATATAAGTTTTGTTGGGCATACAGCTTCTTAAAGATATATTTTGCACTATTTTAAATATCTATAATAAAATATTTTGTGCATAAACTGAAAATATTTTAAACAAAATTACTATGACAAAATACACAATAAAATACATAGTGTTTAATTTACCAATGGCTACATTATATGTCTAAAGCCCTTGCCCTCAACCTTGCTTGCCTCTGTAATAATAGTAAGTGCTTGAGGGTCAATTTCCTTAATTTCCTTTTGCATATCCTCACAGGTTTGCTTTGATACTACGCAAAGAATAACTCTCTGAAATCGTCCTGAATAGTTTCCCTCGCCCTTTAGTATTGTGCTTCCAGCGTGATATTTAACAAATACCTCTTTAACTCTGTCTGTACATTCAGATATAACGAGCATAAGGCTCTTGTGAGATGCGTTGTCAAGAATTTTATCCATAAATGCACCAGAAACATATACGTTGACCGTGGCATAAAGCAAGCTTTCGATGTTTTGGTATACAATAGCAGATACAAGAACTATACTCATATTTATGAGAGTAATTAGTGAACCAACGTGGAACTGTGGACGCTCCTCTCTAATCATAAGACCGATAAGTGATACACCACCTGTGTTCATTTCTCCCAAGTGAACCATAGCAAGACCAATTCCCATAATAGCTCCACTAAAGAGAGAGGCAAGCAGGGCGTCTCCCTTGTAGTGAGGGACAAGAGTAGCTACATAGTCAGTTACAAAGGATAGTATAGCCGATGCGACAATCATATTTATTATAAACTTCTTATTAAAATACTTTTTTATTAGTATTATTGCAAGTAGCGGAATATTAACTAGAAAGGTAAATAGACCGATTGGAATATTAAATAGGTAGTTAAGCATAATTGCAATACCGCTTATGCCACCTGGTGCTATATTGTGAGGGGCGGCGAAGCATTTTATTCCGATTGCGTACAAAATACATCCGAAGGTTGTAAGAACAAGATTTTTTGCGTAGCTTTTTGTGTTTTCCATACTCATAGTAGGTACCTCTTTTATACATTGTAATAGTAAACATCATTTTGATGTGGGGCATATCAAGATTAATTATCAAGGAAAATACAGAAGAATAATGTATTTAATTGGTAAATCAGTCTTATACATATACAATTATATCACATTTTTGTATAATTTGTTAATAGCTTTTTGGAAAGAAAAAAATAATATTTCTAATATTTTACATAGTTTACGAAAAATGTATGGTATATTTTACTAATTGCCACTTTAAACAGATTACATTCTGACAAAATGCACAAAAGCATTTTTATATGAAAAAATTTTATTTTGGCAAAACGCCATTGACAAGAGATATATTTTGTAGTACTATAAAATATGTATCATAATACCTAACTATGCCCAAAAGCAAATGCGAATTTGAAGAATTTACGATAATACTCTCGTAAATTGGTTATTTTTGCATAATGCAAAAGTGCGTTTTTATTTGTCTGGCTATAATGTTTGTATAAAATTCACAAAAATTATATTGTACGAATACTGGTATTAGCAATTACGACAAGTAGATATGTCGTCAACATTATGTAATATGAAAGAAATGGAGAGTGACAACAGAAAATGATTAATTTTCACGACGTTGAGCTTGGCACAAGAACTCGTAAAAGCTTTGCGAAAATCAATGAAGTTCGCGAAATGCCAAACCTAATTGAAGTTCAAAAGAACTCATACAAATGGTTTGTCGAGGAAGGCCTAAAAGAAGTATTTAAGGAAATGTCACCTATAACCGATTATCAGGGTAATCGTTTGCTTCACTTTTTAGACTACTATTTTGATGATAAGCCTAATTTTTCAATTAAAGAGTGTAAAGAAAGAGATGTAACATATTCAGTAGGTCTACACGTAAAGGTGCGCCTTGAGGATAGATTAACAGGTGAGATAATAGAGCCTGACAGTAAGAAACCATATATATTTATGGGTGATTTCCCACTTATGACAGAGGCGGGTACCTTTGTTATTAACGGTGCCGAGCGTGTTATAGTTTCTCAGCTAGTTAGAAGCCCTGGTGTATATTTCGCTATGAAGCGTGATAATGCTGGTAAACAGCTTTATGATTCAACAATAAACCCAAACCGTGGTGCTTGGCTTGAATATGATACAGACTCAAATGATATATTTAGTGTCCGTATAGATAAAAACCGTAAGCTTCCTATCTCAACACTAGTACGTGCTTTGATTAGAGTTCGTGATGATGTTTCAATGCAGGAAATTAATGAGGACTTAACTAAAGCCTTTACTGACAAGAGAGGTACTAACGAGGATATTTATGAAATCTTTGGAGAGGACAACTATATCGTAAAGACAATAGCTGCAAAGGACGTTGACGGTAATGGCGATGAGGCTTTGCTTGAGGTTTACAGAAAGCTTCGTCCAGGAGAGCCTCCAACAATAGATAGTGCTGTTAAGAACTTTACACAGCTACTATTTGACCCACGCAGATATGACCTATCAAGAGTAGGTAGATATAAATATAATAAGAAGCTTTGCTTGTCAACAAGACTTACAGGCTGCACACTTTCTCGTCCTATGGCAAACCCACTAACAGGTGAGATTGTAGCTGATGCAGGCGAAACAATTACCCGTGAAAAGGCTTACGAGCTTGAAAATATGGGTATAGAGTTTGCTTGGGTAAAGGTTGATGAGGAAAACGAGGTTAAGATTCTTTCAAACGGTATGGTTGATATAGATAAATATATTGACTTTGACGTTACAGACCTTGGAATAAATGAGAAGGTTCGCTTTGACGTTCTAAAGCAAATTCTTGAGGAGAACGATACAGAGGAAGATATAAGAGCTGCAATAGCTAAAAACGTTGATGAGCTTATTCCAAAAACAATTCGTAAGTACGATATTTTTGCAAGCATAAACTATATGTGTAACCTAATCTACGGAATAGGTACAACAGATGATATTGACCACTTGGGCAATAGACGTATTCGTTGCGTAGGTGAGCAGCTACAAAACCAGTTCCGCATAGGCTTTAGCCGTATGGAGCGTATTGTTCGTGAGCATATGACAGCTCAGGCTCAGGAGACAGACAGCAAAAAGATGACTCCTCAGTCACTAATAAATATCCGTCCCGTAACAGCGGCTATCAAGGAATTCTTTGGTTCAAGCCCACTGTCACAGTTTATGGATCAGACGAACCCACTTGCAGAGCTAACACATAAGAGACGTCTTTCAGCCCTAGGCCCTGGCGGTCTATCAAGAGATAGAGCGGGCTTTGAGGTTCGTGACGTTCACTATACTCACTATGGCAGAATGTGTCCTATCGAGACTCCTGAGGGTCCAAACATCGGACTTATCTCATACTTGGCTACATTCGCAAGAATAAATGAATATGGTTTTATCGAGGCTCCTTACCGCAAGGTTATTAAGCCAGAGGGCAGAGTAACAGATGAAATTACCTATATGACAGCAGATGTCGAGGACGAATTCGTTGTAGCTCAGGCGAATGAAAAGCTAGACGAAAACAACGTTTTTGCAGACAGAAAGGTCAGCGTTCGTTACCGTGATACAGTCCAAGAGGTTGATCGTGAAAAGGTAGACTATATGGATATATCACCTAAGATGGTTGTATCTGTTGCTACAGCGATGATTCCATTCCTTGAAAACGATGATGCAAACCGTGCTTTGATGGGTGCGAACATGCAGCGTCAGGCTGTTCCTCTAATAAAGACAGAGGCTCCAGTAGTTGGAACAGGTATGGAGTACAAGGCAGCCGTTGACTCAGGTACTGTTTTACTATCAAAGCACAATGGTACAGTAGCTCACGTAAGTGCTGACAGAGTAGTTATTCACGCAGAAGATGGTGAAAACTATAACTACGATATTGTTAAGTTCCTTCGTTCTAACCAAGGAACATGTATAAACCAACGCCCAATTGTTAATAAGGGTCAGAAAATTAAGGTTGGAGACGTTATAGCAGATGGTCCTGCTACAGACCACGGTGAAATTGCACTAGGTAAAAACGCTCTAATCGGCTTTATGACTTGGGAGGGCTACAACTACGAGGATGCCGTACTACTAAATGAAAAGCTAGTTCGTAATGACGTATATACTTCTATCCATATCGAGGAATATGACATAGAAGCTCGTGATACAAAGCTAGGACCAGAGGAAATTACAAGAGATATTCCTACTCTTGGTGAGGATGCTCTAAAGGACCTTGACGAAAGAGGTATCATTCGTATAGGTGCCGAGGTTCACTCAGGCGATATACTTGTTGGTAAGGTTACTCCTAAGGGAGAGACAGACCTAACAGTTGAGGATAAGCTACTAAGAGCAATCTTTGGCGAAAAGTCAAGAGAGGTTCGTGATAAATCACTAAGACTTCCACACGGAGCTTATGGTACAGTTGTTGATGTAAAGATATTTACAAGTGAAAACTGTGATGAGCTTGCTCCTGGAGTAAATATGGTTGTACGCTGCTATGTAGCTCAAAAGCGTAAGATTTCAGTCGGCGATAAGATGGCTGGACGTCACGGTAATAAGGGTGTCGTTTCACGTATCTTGCCACAGGAGGATATGCCATATCTACCAGATGGTCGTCCACTAGATATAGTTCTTAACCCACTGGGCGTTCCATCTCGTATGAATATCGGACAGGTTCTTGAGGTTCACCTAGGAAGAGCGGCTATGGCGCTTGGACTAAGAGTTATGACTCCAGTATTCGATGGAGCACACGAGGAGGATATAAGAGCTTGCCTAAGTGAGGCTGGTCTTCGTGAGGATGGTAAAACAATTCTCTATGACGGTAGAACAGGTGAGCAGTTCGATAACCCAGTAACAGTTGGTTATATGTATTACCTAAAGCTTCACCACTTGGTTGATGATAAGATTCACGCCCGTTCAACAGGTCCATACAGCCTAATTACACAACAGCCACTAGGTGGTAAGGCTCAGTTTGGTGGACAGCGTTTCGGTGAGATGGAGGTTTGGGCTCTTGAGGCATACGGCGCTGCCTATACACTACAAGAGATACTTACTGTTAAGTCCGATGACGTTGTAGGACGTGTTAAGACCTTCGAGGCTATTGTAAAGGGTATGAATATACCTACTCCTGGTATTCCTGAATCATTTAAGGTTCTTATAAAGGAGCTACAGAGCCTAGCACTTGATGTTCGTATTATAGATAAGGACAACAATGAAATAGATCTAAGACAGACATTTGACGATGAGGAGACATCTGATTACGGTTCACCTGATGAGGTTGTTGACGATTCAGAGACAGTAGAGGTTATAGCTGAGCAGGAGGAGGACGAATTTGACGATGAATTCGACGACGAGCCAGATATGGATAAGCTAGACCTAAAGAAGCTAATTATGGAAGACAGCGATGATGATGCTGACTTTGATGATGACGACTTTGCAGATGATTTTGATTCTGATTTTTCACTTGAATAATATACAATAAAAGATAATTCCACCGTTTTTGTGATACAGCTCGAAAGCGGTGGATAAAAACGAAATGTAGAAATAAATAAGGGGGTTGCACATTTGGAATTTAACACATTTGAATCCATAAAAATCGGACTTGCCTCTCCAGAGAGCATACGTGCATGGTCATACGGTGAAGTTAAAAAACCCGAAACTATAAATTATAGAACACTAAAGCCAGAAAAAGATGGTCTATTCTGCGAAAGAATTTTTGGACCTACAAAGGACTTTGAGTGTGCTTGCGGAAAGTCGAAAAAGACAAAGAACAAGGGCGGAGTTTGTAAGGAGTGCGGAGTTGCAATTACTCGTGCAAAGGTTCGTCGTGAGCGTATGGGACACATAGAGCTTGCCGCTCCTGTATCACATATTTGGTACTTTAAGGGTACATCCTCAAGAATGGGACTTCTTCTTGATATATCTCCAAGAGTTCTTGAAAGAGTTCTATATTTTGATAGCTATATAGTTATTGATCCAGGCGATACAGCGCTTAAAAAATACCAGCTTCTAAAGGAACAAGAGTACTCAGATATGCTAACAACATACGGTAGTGCTTTTAAGGCAGGTATGGGTGCTGAGGCGGTTAAGGAGCTGCTACAAGAGATTGACTGCGAAAAGCTTTCAAAGGAAATCCGTGATGCTTTGGATACTGCTCAGGGTCAAAAAAAGGCAAAGCTTCTAAAGAGACTAGAGGTTGTTGAGGCATTTAAGCAGTCAGGAAACAAGCCTGAGTGGATGATTCTTGACGTTATTCCAGTTATTCCACCAGATATTCGTCCAATGGTTCCACTAGATGGCGGACGTTTTGCAGCAAGTGACCTAAATGAGCTATATAGACGAGTTATTAATCGTAATACACGTCTTAAAAAGCTATATGAGATAGGCACTCCAGATATTATTCTTCGCAACGAGAAGCGTATGCTACAGGAGGCAGTTGATGCTCTTATTGATAATGGTCGTCGTGGCAGACCTGTAACTGGTCCAAACAATAGACCTCTAAAATCACTGTCAGATATGCTTAAGGGTAAGCAAGGTCGTTTCCGTCAGAACCTACTTGGTAAGCGTGTTGACTATTCAGGACGTTCAGTTATCGTCGTAGGTCCAGAGCTTCGTATGTATCAGTGCGGTCTACCAAAGGAGATGGCACTAGAGCTATTTAAGCCTTTTGTTATGAAGCGTCTAGTTGATCTAAATGTTGCGGACAATATAAAGAAGGCAAAGAAGCTAGTTGAGCGTGGTACACAAAAAGAGGTTTGGGATGCTCTTGAAACAGTAATCAAGAATCACCCAGTAATGCTTAACCGTGCCCCTACTCTTCACAGACTAGGTATACAGGCATTTGAACCTATTCTTGTTGAGGGTCACGCAATTAAGCTTCATCCACTAGTTTGTTCAGCGTTCAATGCTGACTTCGATGGTGACCAGATGGCTGTTCACGTTCCACTATCAGCAGAGGCTCAAACAGAGGCTCGATTCCTAATGCTAGCGGCTAACAACCTACTAAAGCCATCAGATGGTAAGCCAGTTGCGGTTCCTTCACAGGATATGGTGCTTGGTTCATACTATCTAACAATGGTTGTAGATGATGAAATAGGTGCAGGTAAGGCATTTAGAGACACAAACGAGGCTCTAATGGCTTATCAGCTAAAGACAGTTGGACTACACGCTCCAATTAAGGTTCGCCGTGAAAAAATTGTTGGCGGAAGAACAATAACAAAGCTAGTTGAGACAACTGTTGGTAAGATTATATTTAACGACCCAATTCCACAGGATTTGGGATTTGTAGATAGAACAGATCCAGAAAATATATTCAAATATGAGATAGATTTCCTAGTTAAGAAGAAACAGCTATCTCAAATAGTTGAAAAATGTATAAAGAAGCACGGAACAACAAGAACCTCTGAGGTCTTGGATAAGATTAAGAGCCAAGGCTTTAAGTATTCAACAATAGGCGCTTTGACAGTTGCGGTTTGCGATGCTACAATCCCAGAGGAGAAGGCAGGACTAATTGCAGAGGCAGAGAAGAAGGTTGACGCTATCCAAAGACAGTATGATCGTGGTTATATCACAAACGATGTTCGTTACGACCAAGTAATCGAGGTTTGGTCAAAGACAACAGACCAAGTTAAAGAGCTACTAAAACAAAACTTTAGTAATAAGAACCCTATTCATATGATGGCTGAATCAGGAGCCCGTGGTTCTATCGAGCAGATTAGACAGCTAGCTGGTATGCGTGGACTTATTGCCAACACATCTGGTCGTGCAATCGAAATTCCAATTCGTTCTAACTACCGTGAAGGTCTAAATATACTAGAGTACTTTAACTCTTCTCGAGGTGCGCGTAAGGGTCTAGCCGATACAGCTCTACGTACAGCGGACTCAGGTTACCTAACACGTCGTCTAGTTGACGTATCACAAGAGGTTATTATTCGTGAGGCTGACTGTGGTACTCACGATGGTATCGAAATCTACGAAATTTGCGACGACAACAACCGTGTTATTGAGGAGCTTACAGAGCGTCTATGCGGAAGATACCTTGCTGATGATTTGTATCATCCAGAGACAGGCGAATTGCTTGCTTCAAGAGAAAAGATGATGGACGAGGCGGACGCTAAGAAAATAGTTGATGCTGGAATTAAGAAGGTTAAAATTCGTACTATTATCACTTGTCAAGCGAAAAACGGTGTTTGTGCTAAGTGCTATGGTGCAAACCTTGCAACAGACCAACCAGTTGCTATTGGTGAGGCGGTAGGTATTATTGCCGCTCAGTCAATCGGTGAGCCTGGTACACAGCTTACAATGCGTACATTCCACACAGGTGGTGTTGTATCGGCAAGCGATATTACACAGGGTCTTCCACGTGTCGAGGAGCTATTTGAGGCAAGAAAACCAAAGAGCGCTGCAGTTATTGCTCACTGCTCAGGTCCAGCTAGATTTGACAAGGACAACAAGGGCGTTGATATTGTTATCATTGATGATCCAAAGACAGGCGAGCATTTCGAGCATCAGATTATATTCGGTTCAAAGGTTCGAGTAAATGAGGGTGACTTTGTTGAAAAGGGAACATTCATAACAGAGGGTTCAGCAGAGCCAGCTGAGGTGCTTGAGGTTATGGGTGAGCTTGCTGTTCAGGATTACATCACAAAAGAAGTACAGATGGTATTCCGTACACAGGGTGTTGATATTAACGATAAGCACATCGAGGTTATAGTTCGTCAGATGATGAAGAAGGTTCGTGTCGATGAGCCAGGAGACACAGGTCTAATGTCGGGTACTATGGTTGATAGAAGCCTATTTAATCACAAGAACCGCAAGATAGATAAGCTAAATGCCGAGGACGGCGGACACAGAGTAAAGGCAACATATAATCCAGTACTTCTTGGTATTACAAAGGCAGCTCTTGCTACTGAGTCATTTATGTCAGCTGCATCCTTCCAGGAGACAACAAGAGTTCTTACAGAAGCAGCAATAAAGGGTAAGACAGACCCACTACTAGGTCTAAAGGAAAATGTTATCATAGGTAAGCTAATTCCTGCTGGTACTGGTCTTGTTAATTACAATGATAAAGAGGATACAGTATCAACTCAAGAGTTTGACGAGGATAAGGAATCAAACTATGCAGAGCCTACATCATTCGAGTCAATGATGGATGATAATAACTAATAAAACTTAATATATGAGTTTAACAATAATCGGTAGGAGCTACAATTACCCCTACCGATTTTGTTTGTTTTGAGTGAGATTTAACTAAAAAAGGCGTAAAAACAATTTTTTTTGCAAATTTCACTTGACAAACACTACTCTTCTTTGATAGAATATTGTACTGTGGGTAGCAATAATCCACATAACATAAAATATATGAAGAAATTTGTATATTTTATAAAAAATAAACCAATGATAAATTGGAAGATTAAAGAAAGAGGAGGTGCGATATGCCAACCTTTAACCAACTTGTACGTAAAGGCCGTCAAAGCCTAGAGAAGAAATCAACAGCTCCAGCTCTACTAAGAGGATGGAACTCCATCAAACGTGAAGCTATTGAACAAAATTCTCCACAAAAGAGAGGTGTTTGTACTGCTATCAGAACATCAACACCTAAGAAGCCTAACTCAGCTTTGCGTAAAGTAGCAAGGGTTCGTCTAAGCAACGGAATAGAGGCTACAGCTTATATTCCAGGTATCGGCCACAACCTACAGGAGCACAGCGTTGTTCTTATTCGTGGTGGACGTGTTAAGGACCTTCCTGGTGTTCGTTACCATATTGTTCGTGGTACACTTGACGCACAGGGCGTTGCTAACAGAATGCAAGCTAGAAGTAAGTACGGTGCAAAGAGACCTAAAAAGGCTGGTACATCGAAATAATTAACTCCTATTAAATAGATGCCAATTAATGAGCGAATGAATCACTAAAAGTGATTGAGCCTCATTTGTTGGACAGCGGGAGTTTAATGTTCTTTCGAGTACCTATGAATTCAGATTATGAAGGAGGGAAGCGAAGTGCCAAGAAGAGGTAAAATCGCAAAACGTGACGTTCTACCTGATCCAATTTACAATTCAAAACTTGTTACACGTCTAGTTAACAACATTATGCTTGACGGTAAGAAGGGTGTTGCACAAAAAATTGTTTACGGTGCATTTGATATAGTAAAAGAGAAGACAGGTAAGGAGCCATTAGAGGCTTTCGAGCAGGCTATGGAAAACATAATGCCTGTACTTGAGGTTAAAGCACGCCGTGTAGGTGGTGCAACATACCAAGTTCCAATGGAGGTACGTCCAGAGAGACGTCAAACATTGGGTCTAAGATGGATAACACTATATTCAAGAAATCGTTCAGAGAAAACAATGTGCGAGAGACTTGCTGGTGAAATCTGTGATGCTCTAAATAACCAAGGTGGAGCATGCAAGAAACGTGACGATACACATAAGATGGCAGAGGCTAACAAAGCATTTGCTCATTACAGATGGTAATCGTACTGTAAAAATAGATAAGATTAGAATTATTATATGCTACACAGAATTCTGTGTAGCATAAATCAAAGTTTAGGAGGGCACTATGCCAAGAGAAGTATCCTTAGAGATGACTCGTAATATAGGCATTATGGCTCACATTGATGCTGGTAAAACAACTACAACAGAGCGTATACTTTACTATACAGGTAAAACTCACAAAATAGGTGAGACTCACGACGGTACAGCAACAATGGACTGGATGAAGCAGGAGCAGGAAAGAGGTATTACAATTACTTCAGCTGCTACAACTTGCTATTGGAGCCATAGTGACACACATAACGATCCTGCACGCGCTAAAAAAGCTCGTCATAGAATCAATATCATAGACACACCAGGACACGTTGACTTTACAGTTGAGGTTGAGCGTTCACTTCGTGTACTAGACGGTTCTGTAACAGTTTTGTGTGCAAAGGGCGGTGTTGAGCCTCAGTCAGAGACTGTATGGCGTCAAGCTGATAAATATAGAGTACCAAGAATGGCCTATGTAAATAAGATGGACATTATGGGTGCTAACTTCTACCGCGTTGTTACAATGATGCGTGAGAGACTAAAATGTAATGCAGTTCCAATACAACTTCCAATAGGCGCAGAAGATACATTCCGCGGAATTATTGACCTAGTTGAAATGAAAGCTGACATCTACTACGATGATATGGGTACAGATATGCGTGTTGAGGAGATTCCAGAAGATATGATGGAACTTGCAGATCAATACCGTACAGAATTAATGGAAGCCATTGCTGAACAAGATGAAAATCTAATGGAGAAATTCCTAAGCGATGAAGAAATAACAGTACCAGAAATCAAAGCTGCAATACGTAAGGGTACACTTGATAACACAATGGTACCAATGTGCTGCGGTACAAGCTATAAGAACAAGGGCGTTCAGAAGCTTCTTGACGCTATTGTTGACTATATGCCATCACCACTTGATGTTCCAAACATTAAGGGTATAAATCCTGATACAGAGGAAGAGGAAGAGCGTCCATCATCAGATGAAGAGCCATTTGCAGCTCTAGCGTTCAAGATTATGACTGACCCATTTGTTGGTAAGTTAGGCTTCTTCCGTGTATATTCAGGTACAATGGAGGCAGGTTCAACTGTATTTAACTCAAGCAAGAATATCAGTGAGAGAATTGGTCGTATCCTAATGATGCACGCTAATAATCGTCAAGATATAGAGAAGGTTTATGCAGGTGATATTGCAGCTGCTGTTGGTCTAAAGGGCACAACAACAGGTGATACTCTTTGTGATCCAAAGGCTCCAATCATCCTAGAGTCAATGGAATTCCCAGAACCAGTTATTCGTGTTGCTATCGAGCCAAAGACAAAGGCTGGTCAAGAGAAGATGGGTCTAGGACTTGCAAAGCTTGCTGAAGAGGACCCAACATTTAAGACTTATACTGATAAAGAAACAGGACAAACTATCATCGCTGGTATGGGTGAGCTTCACCTAGAAATCATCGTTGACCGTCTACTTCGTGAATTTAAGGTAGAGGCTAATGTTGGTAAGCCACAAGTTGCTTATAAAGAGACAATTCGTAAGAACGCTGACGTTGACCACAAGTATGCTAAGCAGTCTGGTGGTAAGGGTCAATACGGTCACGTTAAGATCAAAATTGAGCCTAACGAGAGCGGTAAGGGCTACGAATTTATCAATGCTATCGTAGGTGGTGCTATTCCTAAGGAATACATCGGACCTATCGACCAAGGTATCCAAGGTGCAATGCTAAGCGGTGTTCTTGCTGGTTACCCAGTAGAGGACGTTAAGGTTACATTGTACGATGGTTCTTACCACGAGGTTGACTCATCTGAGATGGCATTTAAGATTGCTGCTTCAATGGCCTTCAAGGAAGGTATGAGAAAGGCAGATCCAGTTATACTAGAGCCTATGATGAAGGTTGTAGTTATAACTCCAGAGGATTACATGGGTGATGTTATCGGTGACCTTAACTCACGTCGTGGACAAATCCAAGGTATGGAAGCTATATCAGGTGCAAACCAGATAAACGCTTTCGTTCCACTATCAGAAATGTTCGGATATGCTACAGACCTACGTTCAAAGACACAGGGTCGTGGTCAATATTCAATGGAGCCAAGTCACTACGAGGAAGTTCCAAAGAGCATTGCAGAAAAAATTATCAGTGTTCGTTCACAAGCTGAATAAAAACACTTGAAATTTCCCTTGAAACTTGGTAAAATAGGTTTCAAGGGGCAACCTAAATAATAATTTTAAATTAAGGGAGGATAATTCCAATGGCAAAAGCTAAATTTGAAAGAAGCAAACCACATATAAACATTGGTACAATCGGACACGTTGACCATGGTAAAACAACTCTAACAGCTGCTATCACAAAATCTCTATCACTAAAGGGTCAAGCAGAGTTCAGCGATTACGCTAACATTGATAAGGCTCCAGAAGAGAGAGAGCGTGGTATCACAATCAATACTTCACACGTTGAGTACGAGACAGATAACCGTCACTACGCACACGTTGACTGCCCAGGACATGCTGACTATGTTAAGAACATGATTACTGGTGCTGCTCAAATGGATGGTGCTATCCTAGTTGTTTCAGCTGCAGATGGCCCAATGCCACAAACACGTGAGCATATCCTACTAAGCCGTCAGGTTGGCGTTCCTTACATCGTTGTTTTCATGAACAAATGTGACCAAGTTGACGATCCAGAGCTACTAGAGCTAGTAGAGATGGAAATCCGTGACCTACTAAGCGAGTACGAGTTCCCTGGCGACGATACACCAATCATCAAGGGTTCTGCTCTAAAGGCTCTAGAGGCTCCAGCAGATCCTTCAGATCCAGCTTATGCTCCAATCTACGAGCTAATGGATGCTGTTGATAGCTACATCCCAACACCAGACAGAAAAGCTGACCAACCATTCCTAATGCCAGTTGAGGACGTATTCACAATTTCTGGTCGTGGTACAGTTGCTACAGGTCGTGTTGAGCGTGGTGTTGTTAAGACATCTGATGAAGTTGAAATCATCGGTCTAACAGACGAGCGTAAGAAGGTTGTTATCACAGGTCTAGAGATGTTCCGTAAGACTCTTGATTACGCTGAGGCTGGTGACAACGTTGGTGCTCTACTACGTGGTGTTCAAAGAACAGATATCGAGCGTGGTCAAGTTCTAGCAAAACCAGGTACAATTCACCCACACACAAAATTCAGTGGTCAAGTTTACGTACTAAAGAAAGAAGAGGGTGGTCGTCATACACCATTCTTTAACAACTACCGTCCACAGTTCTACTTCAGAACAACAGACGTTACAGGCGTAATCACACTTCCAGCTGATGTTGAGATGTGTATGCCTGGTGATAACGTTTCAATGGACGTTGAGCTAATCACACCAATCGCTATTGAAGAGGGTCTACGTTTCGCTATCCGTGAGGGTGGTCGTACAGTAGGTTCAGGCGTTGTTTCAGCTGTTGAGGCTAAATAATTTCTGCTATTAGCGATAAAAATAAATACTTAACCAAGTTATGATTTTTGGAGAGAAGTGTAATGCTTCTCTCTTTTTTGTTATATATTAGTTAGTAAATACTAATTTATTGCCTAAAAATGTTGACTTTAGCGTAATAATGTGCTAAACTCATAAGCATTGAGTTAATACATCTATGAGAGGAGAATGTAATAAATTATGGGTATAAAAATAGCCTTAGCAGGTAACCCCAATAGTGGTAAAACTACTATGTTTAATGACTTGACCGGTAGTAACCAATATGTTGGAAACTGGCCTGGCGTTACTGTCGAAAAAAAGGAGGGTGTGCTTAGGTCAAATAGTGACGTAGTTATTCAGGACTTGCCTGGTATATATTCGCTTTCACCATATACACCCGAGGAGATAGTTACTCGTAACTACCTTATTAACGAGAAGCCCGATGCCATTATTGATATAATAGACGGCACAAATATAGAGAGAAACCTTTATCTGACTACTCAGCTACTAGAAATAGGAATACCAGTTGTAGTAGCTATCAATATGATTGACATTGTGCGTAAAAATGGTGATGAGATAGACCTTGAAAGGCTTGGTAAGCACTTGCACTGTGTTGTAATGGAAACCTCTGCACTTAAGAGTGAGGGCTCTCAGAAGGTTGCTGAAAAGGCTATTGAGCTTGTAAAGAGTAAGGAGAAAAATTCACTTCCACATGTATATGACGGCTGTGTAGAGCATGCTCTTGCTCATATTGAGGAGTGTATTGAGAAAATAGTTCCAAGGGATACTGTTCGCTGGTATGCTATAAAGATATTTGAGAGAGATATAAACGTGCTTAAAGAAATAAACCTCAGTGAGGAGACAAGAGCACATATAGAGGAGCATATAAGGGAGTGCGAGGCTGAGCTTGACGATGATGCGGAGAGTATTATTATCAATGAGAGATATAACTTTATTGAGCGTCAGGTTGCTAAATGTGTAACTCATAAAAAACCAGCTGGAAACAAAACTTCGGACAAGATAGATAATATACTAACTAATAGATATTTGGCACTACCAATATTTGTTGCTATCATCTTTTTAATTTATTATATATCCGTATCAACTCTTGGTACATTTCTAACCGACTTTATAAAGGAAACCATAGTTGAGGATTGGATAATGGGCGGGCTTTCTACATATTTTGCGTCGAAGGCTGTCGCACCTTGGCTATCCTCGCTTATAGTCGACGGTGTAATTGCGGGCGTAGGCTCTGTAATTAGCTTTGTACCACAGATACTACTTGTATCATTTTTCCTATCAATACTTGAGGATATAGGCTATATGTCGAGAATTGCATTTATGATGGATAAGCTTTTCCGCAAGTTTGGTCTATCTGGTAAATCATTTATTCCACTACTTGTAGGCTCTGGATGTAGTGTTCCTGGAATAATGGCGTCAAGAACTATTGAAAACGAGTCGGATAGACGTATGACTATAATTACAACATCGTTTATACCTTGCTCAGCTAAGCTTCCTATTATTACCTTGATTGCCGCGGCTCTATTTGGCGGAAAGTGGTGGGTAGCTCCACTTGCATATTTTATCGGTATTGCGGCTGTAATAGTTTCTGGTGTACTACTTAAAAAGACAAAGGCATTTAGAAGCAACCCAGCGCCATTTGTTATGGAGCTTCCACCATATCATATGCCTGCAATGAACAATATATTAAAGACAACTTGGGATAGAGGCTGGTCGTTTGTCAAGAGAGCTGGTACTGTAATTTTACTATCATCAGTTGTACTCTGGTTTTTACAGAGCTATGGTATAGTAGCTGGTCAATTTACATCAGTAACTGACAACAATACAAGCTTTCTCGCAAATATAGGTAAGTTTATAGCACCAATATTTATTCCTATCGGCTTCGGTAATTGGCAGTCATCAGTTAGTATTATTACTGGACTTATAGCTAAGGAAAATATTGTAGGTACTCTTGGAGTTCTATTTAACTTTAGTTCATCTACAGCGGCTGGACTTCCATATTGGACAAATCTATCAATGGCATTTACTCCTCTTGGAGCATTCTCATTCCTTGTATTTAACCTACTATGTGCACCTTGCTTTGCGGCTATGGGAACAATAAAAAAGGAAATGAACAGCGCCAAATGGACAATATTTGCAATAGCATATCAGTGTATATTTGCCTATATAGTATCACTTATTATATATCAGTTTGGACTACTATTTACAACAGGTATATTTACAGTACATACAGTATTTGCAATTTTGGTGCTTATAGGACTTATTTATGGAATAGCAAGAAAAGTAAAAGA
>SAMEA104404106__coassemble_1337_pt1 | contig 19004 bp, 19 predicted proteins | sample SAMEA104404106__metabat2_high_PE_070 | metagenome-assembled genome bin SAMEA104404106 (sample SAMEA104404106) | Balaenoptera acutorostrata
CAATTCGCCATTCAAAACAAGGTCTTGATTTCAGGCACTTGGTATAATTTCAATATGAACTAAGTTGAATATAGCCGCGGCGCTACGCCGCTCGTCATTGTGAGCGACAGCGAACCCACTCTCAACTCTCATATAAGTCTGAGTACATAAGAATTTTATATTGATTTTTGCCTGCATTTTTTGACATATATGTGGCTTTATCCGATATAGCAAATAGCTTGTCATACTCAGGAATTACATTTTCGCAGTAGCAAACCCCTATACTTGCAGTAACGGTAACCTCATTTATTTCGTCACTATAGGTTTGAACTATCTTTTTTCTAAGAGCCTCAATCTTGTTTTCTATTGTTTCAAGACTTGTACTAGGCGAAAATACGCAAAATTCGTCACCACCAAAACGCATAATTAGGTCTAGCTTTGAAAAGCCCTTGCTAATTTTTTCAGATGCATCAATAATAGCCTTGTCGCCCATTTTGTGACCGAAGGTGTCGTTTATACTCTTGAAGTTATCAAGATCAATGAATATGAATGCACAGTACTTTAGGTTGCTATTTTTTATCAATTTTGTGACACTTTGCTTAAATGATGCTTTTGTTAGTAGTCCTGTCATTTGATCTGTCTGTGAAATTTTTAGAAGTCTCTGCTGTTCCTTTATTTCTAAATCAACATTTTGAATTTTGCCAAGAACAGATGCTATTTTTCCGTTTGAATCAAGTATTGGATAGGTTGAAATTTTTGACCAAGTGTAGGTATTGTTGTTAGTTTTTAGCCTTATAACGTCATTCATAGGTTTTTCTATTTCCTGTGCCTGTGAAACAAGTGTCAAAAACTTTTCTTTGTCATCGTCGTGAACCTTCCAGCACTGCAGGATATATTCAGCCTTGTCTCCAAGAGTGTGAATTGGAACCTCCCAACCATAGGATTTTTTAAATCTATCGGTAATATAGAAATTATCATAGCTAATCTCAAACATTACCTCTTTTGCCTTATCCATTATCATTTCTAAGCGTTTTTTCTCAAGCTTTAGCTCTTCGTCAATTCTCATCTTCTCGGTAATGTCAAAAATAGTTATGTAAAGCTCATTTTTTCCATTAACGAGCTGAAAGTCAGAGAGCTTAACCATACAATATACATACACTCCGTTGCGCTTTCGAAGCTTGAGTGTAAGGGAATTTGTATTAGTCTTTTTGGTAGCAAAGCTTATAAATTCCTCTTTATTTTGGGGATGCACATAGTCAAGAAATGACGGTGTAAGCATTTTTTCACTTGTATCTATGATATTTTGAAAGCCATCATTTACATAAGAAAAAGCATAATTTTCGTCGGGTAAAAGTACAGCTAGTCCTCCATCAATATTATTAAATATCTTTCTAAGCTTCTTTTCACTATTTTTGATAGTCTCTATACTCTTATTAACAATTCGTCTATGCTCGTATATTCTGTAGAATAAAAGTAGTAAAGTAAGCATAGCTATTAATATTTCATATTTATATTTTATTAGAAAATCATAAAATGAATATGAAATATTTTCCATAGTTTCGTTTATAGCTAGATTAATTACATACTCCTGTCCCAAATTTATTATACTTTTATTGAGTATGGGTAGCAAAAATTCTTCATCATAAAGATTGTTTGGATTATTATATATAATAAAACAAAAGCTTTCTGGAATAGTTATCTCTTTTTTTACATAGAGCTTTGAAAAACGTGGCTTTACCATAAAGTTTTGAGCTATATACTCATCTTCAATGACTCCGTCACATTTTTTTTGCTTTACAGCATTAAAACATTCCTCAGGACTATCATATATTTTAAACTTAAAGCTTGGGTATTTGATTTCTAACTTATCTATAATACCTTCATTCTGTTTTGTTATGGCTATTATTTTTTCGGAGGTGTCCTCAAGAGAAAAGTCCTTAGCTGTATATAGATACTTGTTGCTTTCTATCAATGGAACTGTACAAAGAATATTTTCCTCCTTGTTACTTATAAGATTGGCGTCTATAGGACCTAGAATTTTTATATTTCTGGCATTCATATTAAAAGCAAGGTTTTTATAAAAGCCAATATTTATAAAATCAAATTTTATATCTGTCATTTTTGATATAATTGAACACATATTATTGACAACTCCGCTAGAGGATTTATTTTTTCTATAGGAAAATGGAAACATATCATCATAATAGCCAAAGAAAAATGTGCCTTGATTTGATATGAATTTTCTTTCGTTGCCAGAAAGATTTTGCTTATCCATATCTCCAAAATACTTTAACCCAAGGTCCCTTATAAAATATGGTGTGCTTATCATAATACTATTTATTGCATTGTCGAGCTGTATAGTTATGTCATTATTTTTATTAGTTACATAGTGAAGTACAATTGGTATTATTTTTCCTATTACCTTTAGCTTTTTACCTGTATTTATAAAGCTTGTTACAGTACAGGTTATCTCGTCATTTGCTAGAGCAGAATTTAATTCCTCCTCTGTACTATAATATTTTATTGTTGGAGATATGGAATGTTGCTTACAGTAGTATGTAAAAGGCTCAATGTACTCGCTATTTTGAACAAGTCCAAAAATTGCCCCTTGCATACCCTCAAAGTCCTCATAGGCTATACTGGTTATATTTTTTGTTACAATAACTATATAGTCCTTTGTAGAGCCAAAGCTTGTATAGTTATATTTTTCCTTTATTTCTGAGCTAAGTATAATAGGTGCTATAAAGTCTATTTGATTATTATCTAGTGCTTCTAGTGCATCATACTTATTTTGATAAATGATATAATTATAGTTCCAATGTGTATATTTTTGTATTTCATTAAGTAGCTCTATGTTATATCCGCATACCTCTCCTAATGAATTTACATACTGGAAATTGTTATACTCAAAAATGCCTACATTTCTTACGTTGTCCTTTTTGATATTATTTTCATCTGCAAATGCTATACTTAAATTCGTTATTATAACTGCAATTACAAGAAATAATGCGGTTATATTTTGTAGTAATTTTTTCATATCTAAAATTCCTTAAAATATATGTGATGTATTATTGTTGATATATTTTATATTTATTATATAGTATTTATGGCTTATAGTCAAATAAATCCATATATTTTTACTAAAAAATGACGACCGACGAATTACGAATGACGAATTGTGAGCGATTATGAGCAACAGCGAACTTCACTTTCAACTCTCCACTCTTAACTCTCAACTCTAATGAGAATTTGTTATTTTTAAAAATTTACTCTTGACATTATGAATTTTTAAGGATATACTCAAAATCACATTCAAAAAGAACAAATGTTTAATATGATTTGAATTTTTGGATGTAGTTTTTTAAAAAAAGGAGGTAGGCAAAATAGAGGAGGATAAAAACTATAGCAAAGCAAAGCTCAGACGATTGGAAAGACAGAGAGAGGCGTATGAGCTGTATGAGAAAAATAAAAACTATATGGAGACAGCAGAGCTTCTTGGAGTTTCGCAGGGAACGGCTAGACGATGGGTAGCTATATATAGGAGTGAAAACTGTAATAAATCGGGTGATGGTGGTGAAAAGATAAATGAGGTTCTCTTTGGAGCGCTAGAGCTATTAAAGAAACGACTTACTATTGCAGATAAGTATCACACACAGCTTATACATCTACTTGATACAGCGAAAAATGACGATGAAATGTCGGCAAAGGAGCGTCAGGCTATTTATTCAGCACTTTCTGATTTGGATGTTATAAAGATAGGTGACCTTACAAATATAATAACAAAGCTAATTGATAAAAATTTAGGGAGTGAGGAAAATACTAACGAAAACATAGAAGTAGTGATTAAGGATGCAAACTAATATAGAAAGAAACCCTATTTTTAAACCACTTTGGACAGCTAAAGAGAGATATATATGTATGAAGGGGAGTGCTGGCAGTGGAAAAAGTGTGGATACAGCTCAGTTCTATATTCTTCGTATTCTAAGTGAAAAGGGAAGAAATCTTTTGTGTGTAAGAAAGATTGATTTGAGTAATAGACACAGTACCTTCGCAGAGCTTCAAAAGGCTATCTCAAAAATGAATTTAGGTGAATTTTTTAGTGTTACCTCAAGCCCTATGAGAATAACCTGCAAGCTTAACGGAAATGAAATTCTTTTTGGTGGAGTAAATGATGAAAAGCAACGTGAAAAGCTAAAATCAATTACAGCCACAAATGGTCAGCTTACAGATATTTGGGTTGAGGAGGCTACAGAGCTTGAACAGAGTGACCTTGAAATACTTGACGATAGACTTCGTGGAGTGCTTCCACCAAAACTATTCTATCAAATAAGGCTTACATTTAACCCTGTATCATCGTCACATTGGATAAAAAAGGTATTTTTTGACAGAAGTGACAAGAATGTTTTGTGCCACCAGAGTACATACAGGGATAATAAATTTTGTGATAAGCAATATTATGAGAGAATGGAGAGAAGAAAGCAGGTAGATCCAGAGGGCTACAGAGTATATGGCTTGGGAGAATGGGGAGAAACAAGCGGACTTATATTTTCTAATTATAAGGTATGTGAATTTGATACCGACATATCATCGTTTGATGATTACAGGATAGGTCAGGATTTTGGCTATAACCACGCAAATGCGATATTAAGTATTGGTATAAAGGACGACGACATATATATTTGTAGTGAAATTTACGTTAGAGAAAGGACAACAGAGGATATTATTAGGCTTGCTCAAGGTATTCCTAAATCGGTCCCTATGATTTGCGATTCGGCAGAGCCAGACAGGATAGTTTCTTGGCAGAGAGCAGGCTATAAGGCTAGAGCGGTATATAAATTTGATGGGAGTGTGAGCTATGCTATTGATTGGCTAAAAAGAAGGAAAATTTTTATTCATCCAAGCTGTGTTAATACTATTTCTGAGATTTCCGAATGGAGATGGCTTAGAGATTCAAATGGAAATTACACAGATAGTCCAGTACCATTTAAGGACGATGCTATGGCGGCATTACGCTATGGCTGTAGTGAATGGATACCCAAAAGGACTATATCACCTCCAAAGGAAAGGACAAATGGTGATTATAGCTTTAGCTTTGAAAGAAAGCCAGAAAAAAGAATAATAGGGGGTGGTAAAATTCTGATAGTATAAAAATATAGAAGGGAGAAATTATTTGAAAACAGACAATGTAACAGATATATGGAAAAAATATGAGGAGGGACTTTCTAATCACACCTTTATGGAGCTTGATTACAGGCGTAAGCGAGCATATAAGTTCTATGAGGGTGAGCAGTGGTTTGAAAGTGAGGCGAGTGAAAAGGAGCTTCCAGTATATAATTTTATAAAGCCAACAGTAAACTACATATATAATACAGTAATGGAAAACAATACCTCCATTATATATGGTCGTGACGAGGTGGGAAGAAAAAAGGAAATTTGTATGGAGCTTAATAGACTTGCAAAAAAGCATTGGGAGAACGCAAGGCTTGATAAAATTTGCAGAGAGACCTTAAAGGATGCGTGCATTACTGGTGACAGCTATATATATTTGTATAACGACAGGGCTATGGCTCAAAATATCACAGGTACTGATATATTTTTGGGTGATGAGGCTACTACTGATATTCAGAGTCAGCCTTGGATAATAATTAGGGAACGTATGTTTACTGATGATGTTAAAAAAATAGCTAGGGAAAACGGAATTTCAGCAAAACAGATTTCAGAGATAATTTCTGATGAGGATAGTGAGAACTCATATTTTGCTAAATCTATAGCCTTTAAGTCGGAGCAGCACAAATGCACGTCGCTACTATATATGACAAAGATTGATGGGGTTGTACATATAAGCCGAAGTGTAAGAAATCTTATATATCAGCCAGATACACCGATTATTTTTAGTGGAAAGGGCAAAAAAACAGTAGGGCTTTCACTTTATCCTATTGCGGGACTTGTATGGACAAGGCGTAACGGTACATCAAGGGGCATTGGCGAGTGTTTACCGCTAATACCAAACCAGATAAAGTGTAATGAAAATCTAGTCCACAGACTTTCAACAGTTAAGCTTGCTGCCTATGGAAAACCTGTCTACAACGTAAATGCTATTGCAAACCCAGAGTCATTGTTCGAGGCTGGAGCAAGTATACAGGTTGATGGAGTAGTTGGAAATGTAAGGGACTATATTTCTTACCTTGAGCCAACGTCAATGTCGAGTGACGCTCATATTCTAGCAAACGAGCTTATTGAGCAGACAAGAGCGCTCGCAGGCGCATCAAATAGCGTAATAGGACAGATTGACCCAACTCAGGCAAGTGGTGTTGCTATTATGGCTGTTAGGGAGCAATGGGCAGTACCAATAAATGAGCATATAAAGGATTATCAACAATTTGTTGAGGATATTGCTAAAATCTTTTTGGATATATGGTCTGTGTATAACCCCAATGGACTGGTGGGTAGTGATGTAAGAGTATTACCAAAGGATATTTTGGCAATACGAGAAAGTGTACGTGTGGATATAAGTCCTACAGATTCCTTTAGTAAGTATGCAGAGGAGCAAACACTTGAAAACGCATTATTAAATGGATACATAAGCTTTGAGGAGTATGTAAGGGCATTACCTCAAAATTCAGTAGCTCCAAAGGAAAGCTTTATGAAAATTTTAGAGATGCGTAGTCGCAAGGATGAAGATGCTAGAGAGGAGGAAGAAAAAAATGTTGTGTAAAAAATGTAACTGTGAAATGGTATTTAAGGAAAGAAAGAATGGAAAGGATATTTTTTCTTGTGTAAATACACAGTGTGAAAATTTTGATAGAGATTTTGAAAGAAAATAGGAAAGGGTGAACGTTATGGATAAGGAAAAAGAAATGGGTGAACAGCTCGAAAGCTTACTACAGCTATTGAATATGGTAGGCATTGAGGGTGATTATGAGGATATTTGCGACACTCTTGAGGAGTATATAAATGAGGAAGAGGACAGTCGCAAGAGAGAGGAGTTAATAGCAAGCTCCCCAGAGTATGCACAGCTTGAGGAAAAATATAGACTACTCAAAAAAGCTCAGAATGAAAAAATATTTAGTGATGACCTAAGGGAAATAAGAGCAGAGTTTGACGACTGCACAGCCGAAACAATAGATGATTTGGGAGAGGTATTTTGTATAGCAAGAATTCTTGGTCTTTCAAACATAGAGGCATATAGAGTAATTTGTGAGCTAAATAGAAGAAATAGCAGAGAAATACCAGTTATGGGTAGGGTTGGCTCCTCCAGAGGAGATATAAAGGACTTCTATTCAGCCGAGGAGCTAAGACGTCTTTCTAAGGAGGATTTAGATAATCCAAGTATTTTGGATAGGGCAATAAAGAGCCTAACAAGGGAACATAAATAAAAATTATAAGTAGAAAAGGAGAAATTTAACTATGGCATATACAAATTTTCAGGAGACAATATGGTCTAAATATATCGAGCATGAGCTACCAAAGCTAACAGTATTTGAAAATGACTGTGACTATCGCTTTAAGGGTGAGGTAGGCAGAGGTAAGACAGTTAAAATTTTGGGAGTTGAGCGTCCCACAATAGGCAACTATACAGGAGCTACTATTACTGCTCCTACTGCTGTAAATGATAAGGCAGTAGAGCTTAAAATCGACCAAGCGAAGTATTTTAATTTTATGGTTGATGATGTTGACGAGGCTCAGGCAAAGGACGGACTTATGCAGGCGCTTATGGAGGAGAGCAACAGAGCTATGGCTGAGGAGAGAGATAAATATATTGCTCAAAAATGTACTCAAGACGGAGTAAAGACAGTAGAGGCAACAATTACTACACCTCAAACAGCAAAAGCGGCTATTGATGCGGGTATAGAGCATTTGTGGGCAAATGGAGTATCGGAAAAGGATGACTGTACTATGTACCTATCCCCAAAGGTATATATGCTTATGATGGACTACATTGTTAGCACAAAAAATAAAAATGATGCTCTTATGGAAAATGGTCTTGTAGGTAAATATATGGGCTTTAATGTAAAGATGACAAATAATCTATATACAGATGATATGCAATTTAAGCACATTATCCTTAAAACAAGCAAGGGCTTTGCTTTTGCAAGTGGAATAAACGAGGTTGAGGCATATAGACCACAGGGACTATTTAGTGACGCAGTAAAGGGACTTAATACCTTTGGTGGAAAGGTTTGCAGACCTAACGAAATTTATGTAATCAAGGCGAAGAATATCTAATAAGCTATATAGGCGAGCAGTTGAGATACTTTGTCTTTAGCTGCTCGTCGTTATTAGCGGTTATGATTTGAAAGGAGATGGATTTATGACTTTTAAGGAGGCAAAGGAGAGAACCTTAAAGCTACTTGATGAATATGTACCATCGCTTAAAAGCTCGGATGATGAGTATATAGAGGAAAAGCTACCAATGGCTATTGATATGGCTCAAAAGGAGCTGTCGAAGTTTAAGCGTCCTATAAAAATAGTTGAGCTTACAAAACTAGAAAAGGATGAGGGTGGATATATTTTACCAAGTGATTTTGTGGCATTAAGGCGTATTTGGAGAGGAGCCTCAGCCTTTAAAATGGGCTTTTGCCTCTCGGATAGATTTATACTAAATAGTAGTATAAATCCAGATGGTATAAGACTTGAGTATTTTGCTTTTCCCTCTACTGTTGACTTTGGAACACCCGAAGAGTATACATTTACCTTGCCACTCGATTTACAGGAGGCTATTCCATTTTATGCGGCTATGGTTATAGGCTCAAGCGACCTTACAATAGATATTTCACAGCTGCAGCGTATGTATAATGCAAAGCTTATGGGTATAGATACTACTCAATCAAATAGTATACAGATAGTAAATGCAAGAATATAAATTTGCGAGGTGATATTTATTAAGGTAGATACATTTTTATATAGTAGATTTAGGGGTGTCGATATGACAAGTGACCCGAGTAATATAGATAGATGTCGCAGTCCATACGCTCCAAACCTTATATCAGACAGCGATGGCTACCCAGAAAAACGAGTAGGCTATAGAAAAATAGCCTCATTTATGGATAGAGTTAATAGTGTGTTCTTTGTAAAGTTTGATTTTAAAGAGGAGTACGTTATACATACAGGCTCGCTTATATATACTATGTCACCTAAAAATGAATTTAAGTGTATAAAAACCCAGGTTAATAACGATAAAAGTGTCGGCTTTGTATTTAGAAATAAGCTATATTTATTTACTGGTAAGGACTATCTTTGTTATGACGGATACCAAATTTTGAATGTGAGAGATATAGCAAAAATTCCTTTGCACGTAATAGGCAGACGTCCAGACGGTGGAGGAAAGGTATATGAAAGTCTAAATTTATTACAGAGTAAACGCATTGATGCTTTTCAGGGTGACGGACAAAGTAAGCTTTACTATCTATCGGCAAAATCAATAGATAATGTAGTAGAAGTAAAAATAAATGGAAGTGTGCTAGGCAAAGCGGAATATACATTTGATAAGGTAAACGGGACAGTAAGCTTTAAAATTGCACCGCCAAAGCCGACTGTTGACGGCGCGGATAATGTCGAAATAGTATTTGATAAGGCGGTACAGGGCTATAGAGAAAGAATAGAGGCTTGTTCGATTGCTGTTTTTTATGGATACGGAAATAATGATAGGCTGATAGTCTCTGGTAATGGAAAATACAAAAATTATGACTGGATAAGTGAAAGCTATGACCCTACTTATTTTCCAGATGTAGGCTACAGTATAGTTGGAACAGAAAATACGGCAATTATGGGTTACGCAAAGCTCGGAAATACTCTTGCCATTATAAAGGAAAGTAATTCGCAGGATAGTACTATATTTTTTAGAAACGCTGTAATGTACGAAAATAGAGTAATATTTACAGTTAAGCAAAGCATAGTCGGTGTTGGCTTGATAGCAAAAAACTGTGTGGGTACTATTGATGATGAGCCTGTTTTTCTTTCGGAAAATGGAGTATATGCAATAACCAAAAATAATTTGACAGCGGGTGACACAGTACAAAATAGGAGCTGGTTTATAAATCGTGCTTTGACTAAGGAAAAAGATTTAAAGAATGCAGTAGTTGTAACCTATAAGAATCGTTTTATGATAAGCATAAATGGAAATGTGTACATTTTGGACGGCAATAGTGAGAGAGTTCATAAGGAAAAAACAAATGGTGACTTTATATATGAATGTTATTTTTGGAACAATATAGAAGCAAGCTGTTTTTGCACACACGATGATAAGCTTTTGTTTGGAAGTAACGATGGTAACCTATATATTTTTAATACAGACTTGGATTATGAAGAAAAATATAGTGATGATGGTGAAGCAATAGTGGCGGAGTTTACAACACGACTTGATGACGATGGAGACTTTGGGAGATATAAGTCACTTTTTGAAAAGGGACTAAGTATAAAGCTAAAGCCATACACACATTCGGGAGTAGAGGTGTATATAGAGACAGATAGGTTAGGAAAGAAGAAGGTTTTTGAGCAGAATGTGGATATATTAAGGTTTCCTAATTGGAATTTTGCAAGAATTTCCTTTAAAAGTGCAATACTACCTCAAATTATCCCGATAAGGGTGAGATGCAAAAAATATATAACTATGCAAATTACAGTAAGTAATTCTAAAAATAACGAATGCTTTGGTGTATTGGGCATTATGAAAAGGTCAATTAAAGGAAATTATGTCAAATAGGAATTATTACACTCAGACTAAAATTGTTACATAGTATAAAATAGAGTTGAGGCTTATATGTTATGTATAAGTCACAACTTTTTAATATAAATTTATTTAATAGCTAAGGGAGGGATCGACTTTGCAAAAACTAATTTTACCACTAGATAATGCTCAAATTACAGCTGGGTATAAATCTAGGACATACAAAAATAAATATGGCTTTAATCACTACGGAATGGATTTAATGGATAAATATGGAAATAGAAAAATCACCTCACTAGGTAGTGGAACAGTTGTAGCTTGTGGTATGGATGGTAGGAATCCAAAGGAAAAGCTAGGCAACGCAGTTGTTATAGTTTATAAAGCTGTGGCTTTGAGTAGGGATGAAAAAATTACTGATTTAGCTTGCAGAATGTATCATCTTGATAGCATTTCAGTTAAGGTTGGACAAAAGCTGAGAGTTGGAGATGAGATAGGATATTACGGAAATACAGGAGTCTATACTAGCGGAGCTCATTTGCATATAGAATTTGACAGCGATGTAAATTATCCACAGTATGCCTATGGAATTGGGAGAAATGGTCTAGTAATAAAAAAAGGAACTGTGGATAGCACCATTTCTCCGTCTGAGGTTATGTGGAAGGGCGATAATCAAAAGTTCTTTTATAACGAAAGAGATGTAAGGGATGGTTGGATAGATAGAAGTGAGACAGAATACAAAAAGGTTGAGGATAGAGAGACTGTAGCGGATATTTTAAAGGATGTTAAAAATGAAATAAGTATTCTAGAAAAGACAAATAAAGCATATTTCGAGAGAATTATTAATAAGCTTAATAAGATTTAATTTAAGGGGTGATTTAGATATGATAAGTGATGGGTATGTAACCTGGGAGATACTGGCAAGCTATGCAGGAGCAAGCGCTATGACATCTTTAATTGTTCAATTTTTAAAGGGCTTTTTGGATAAATATTTTAAAATGCCAACTCAGCTTTTAAGCTATATTGTAGCGGTTGCAGTTCTTACACTAGCAGTAACATTTACTAGTGGCTTTTCATTTAACAAATTGTTTCTTATATTGTTTAATGCCATAGTGGTTTCGACCTCAAGTAATGGTATATATGATGGTATAAGACGTACGACAAAAAGGAAGGTGATGCTATGATAACAGAAGCAATAATAGTGGCTCTATTGTCACTAGTAGGAACTCTTGTGGGTACCTATGGTGGAATACGACAGGCAAATAAGCTGACAGCCTACAGAATACAAAAGCTGGAGGATAAGGTGGATAAGCACAATAGAGTTATAGAGAGAACGTATAAGCTAGAGGAGAATTTAAGTGCATTTCACAATGAATTTGATACCTTTAAGGACTATGTTGAAAAGATAGTTTAAATTTACAGAAAGGAAGATAAAATATGATATTTGGTGGATACTACAAAAATAGAAATGAAGATAGAAATATGCAGATGGTGGATGATAAGAATGGTTTACGAGAGTTTACAAATAAGGATAAATTTAAAAAAAATCCTACGCCAAAGCCGACAGGTACAACCTCAAAAAAACCGTCATCTACTACAAATAAAAAGACAAGTAGTCAAGGCACATCAAAAAAACCGTCCTATACATCCTCCTCAAAGCCGAAGCCTAGCTATAAGCCAAAGCCAAGTATAACGCCCAATATTGGCACAGGTGGTGGTCATTATGTAGACAGAAGTGCCTATGAGGCGGAAAAGGCGAGGGCAGAAAAGGAGAAGAGAGAGGCATATTTAAAGCATACAAGGGAGGTTTATGATGCCTATGTGGATAGGATGAATAAATATTATACCGAGCAAAAGTCCTCTCTTGCAGAAGCAAAAAAACAAAAGGACTTAACTACAAGGAGCATTATGGAGACAAGAATTTCTGAATTAAATAGCTATCTTCCACGCCTAGAAAAGTCCTATAATGATTCAGCAAGAGATGCCTATCTTGATTATATGGAGGTTAAAAAGGCATTACCAGAACAGCTACTGAATATGGGCATTAATGGTGGACTGACGGAAAGTGCGGCTACAAAGCTCAGCCTTAACTATCAAAATAACCTACACGGTTTAAAGCAGGGCTATAAATCTTCTGTTGGAGATATTATGTCAAAAATAGACAGGGTAAAGAGTGATGCATATAGAGAGCTAAGAGAAAATGAAAAGAATTACTATGATAAGCTTTCGGACTTTGCACATAAGCAGCAGAATGATTTAACAAGTCTAAAAAATGAATTGAGAAATTCAGTCAAATATTTTTAGCTAATAATAGAAAAATGGGATAAAAAGTCCTCCGACAAAAATAGTCGGAGGACTTTTTTATAGCTCACGAAGCTTACTAAGTATTTTTTCTCTTTCTTCATTTGTAATGGCGTCCCCCACAAACATAAGGGCGGTATTAAGCCTTAGCTTGTGAGCCTTGTGAAGCATAGGGTGTCGCATAAGCGTAGGATAAATTGAAAGAAGATAATCCTTAGCTGGTTTATATTTAAGTAGCTCTGCAATAGTTATGTCACCGTTGCGTAAATCCATATCTAATCACCTCTACTGTTAATATATGTTCATTTAATTAATTAGGTGACTCACAAAGAATTTCTATACCTTTGGCTATATCCTCGTGGAGCTTATAATTTACTGTAAATATAAAGCTGTCCTTTGTTTCCACAGCTACAATGTCTCTTTGGGCAATTTTTTTGTTATTTTTTATGGAGTCCTCGTAGTTTTTTATTTTTTTATATGCCTCAGCCCTTGCCCTATCAAAATCTATAGGGTATGTAATAGGCTCTCTACTAAGAAATATGGATTTTTGTATTTCTATAGGTGTTTCGTAGCCTAAAATTTTGATTTTTTTTGCACTGCTTATTTCCTTAAAATTATCACATTCTATCTTATTAAAAGATAAGATGGGCTTTGAATTTATCATTATAGCTGTTCTTTTCTGAAGACCTTTATAGGAATATTCCTTTTTCACCTTTGGAATTATAAATTCTTTTTCTTCGTCTATCTCTGCTATTATTCTGCCTCTTGCTTTAACAAGTCTATTAAGGCTATTTGAGTCCTCGGTTATTCCACTAATTAGTATTTGTCCCTTGAGTACGCTGTCACCAGCTTTTACAAGTGCCTGTCCCTCATATACCTCTGTAGATATGATATATCCATCCTTTTTTGCTACTATATTTGCAGGTGTAGTTGTGTCGAGAATTTCACTTGATTTTTTCACCTCACGAATTTTTATTTCAGCTGTACAGCCAAGAATATTGACAGCACTCCAGCTTATATTTTCGTTTCCAACTATTAACATTCTTTCAACAGTCTGTGTATCAATATGCTTGCGGTATGCGCCCTTATATACTCCAAGCTCTTTTAGCTCATTATAAATAATGCTTGACGGAATATTTTCGTTACCAACAATATTTATATTAAGTACAAATAGACTTAGTATATACGGAGCAATTACTACAGAAAAAAGTCCTATTATAAGCCCTATTCGGTGCTTATATAGACTAAATATATGTGGAATACCGACGAATTTAAGTGCTGTGTACTCTATATGTGAGGTGCTACAAATATCTATGGCTTTTTTATATTTACTATATGGTAGTGAGATTGTAAGTGAATTATTATGTCTTTCTATGGTTAGTATAGGTATGTTTTTTCTTTGGCAAAGATACAAAAATCTTTCAGGATAGCTGTCTATTATTTTTATATATACTGTTCCACGCAAAAAGCGTATTATATGAGTAAACATATATTACCTCTTTTAAATGTATTCTATAGATAAAATTTTGCCCTCTATTATTGATGAGCTTGAGCTCATAGACTTCATTGAGAGCATAATTCCGTCAAATTTTATAATTAGCTTTCCCGAGCTTAGTCGAATACAGCTGTCATTATATTCAAGTATACTCTTACTGCCCTCTATAATTGCCTTGTTATTGTCAAGTAGTTCCACTCTTAGAGCTGGAACAGTAGAGGATATAAGAGAGTTAGCCCTTATTTTAAGTCTCTTTAAGTTCTCTTTTTTCATAGCTTTTACTCCTCCTTTTCTGTAATATAGAACTTTTGCCGTGTTAAAAAAATTTTTATCTAATATATATATTAATAAATATATTGTAGGGTGGGTGCTTCTATGCAAGGAAGAGTTAAGACTGTAAAAAATATTTTATATGTGACCGTTATTTTCATTTTTATAGCGTATCTATTTATGTATCCAGGTGAGGTAAAAGATAGCGTAAGAGACTCGCTGAATGTGGGTGTAGATATTCTTATTCCAGCACTATTTCCATTTTTAATTATATCTGGAATAATAAGTAGTACCTATTGTGGAAAAATTATTTCCTATCCACTAAGATTTATTTCTAAGTTTATTTACGGTATGCCAATGCAAGTAGCGCCAGCTCTGCTGTCAGCCTATATAGGTGGCTATCCAAGTGGCATAAATTCACTTATTGAGCTTAGAAATATAGGAGCCATAGATGATGAGTGCTGTAATATGTGCAGTAAATATTTAATTTATTCATCACCGCCATTTGTAATAACTGTTATTGGAGCTTCTATTTTTCACAGCCTTAGGATAGGCGTGTTAATATTCCTAGCACATATTTTTTCTAGCATACTTATAAGGTGGATAAGCTTTCCACATATTATAAAAAATAGGTGCAATAAAATTGAAAATTTTTCTTACGAGAATATGGGGGACGCAATAGTTAATTCTTGCATAAATTCGGCAAAGATAATTATAAATATGCAGGCGTTTGTAATTATATCTAGCGTTTTCCTTTTAGTCATCAAAAAAATAGGATTAATTAACCTATTAAGCGAGTTGTTTTATGGTATAAGTTTTGGTATAATTGATAATGGTTTAATAAATTCAATGCTTGTAGGTTGTACTGAAATTTGTAGTGGAGTAGACCTAGTATCAAGGCTAAGCTATGCACAGGTGGCACTTATAGCTCCGTTTCAAATAGCCTTTGGTGGAATTTGTGTTATATTACAGCTTAAATCACTCTGTAGACAAAATAACGTAAATTCAAGTGGTCTATTAAAGACTAGGTTTTTAAATGCTATAGCTACAGATATTTTTTCAGCTCCTATTATATATGCGTACTACAAAGCAAATGCTACGTTTGTTTCTAGTGCCACTCCTCTATTTGCAGAAAATAGAGCATTTATGTCTATATGCTCGTTATTTGGCGTGGTTATTATGCTTATATGTGTACTTAAAAGCCTTGGGCAAGGGATAAGGAATAGTTATTCTAAAGAGAAATTGATGATAGGGGAGAGAGAATTGTGAAAAAGCCTTTATTTGGAAATAATATAGAGCCGTCCTGTTCTTATTGTAGGTATGGGAAATATAATAGCACAAGGGATATTATACTTTGTGTAAAAAAGGGAGTTGTAGAGCCATATTATAGCTGTAAGAGCTTTAAGTATAATCCTCTTAAAAGAAAACCAGCAAGACCTCTTTTAGTAGAAAAATTTGATATAAGTGATTTTGATTTATAGTTATCAGTGGGAGAAGTTATATAGTTATGAAATATTTTAATAAGATAATTAGTCTTATATTGTCACTAGTACTAGTACTTATGATGTGTAGCTGTGGAAAGGCGACAGATGAGGTGTATCTTGTGACATCCAATCATTTTATGGGACAGGCAAAGGGCTATTATGTTGACACAAACGGAGTAAGTGCAGTCTTAAAAGAGGGCTATACTACAGTAGATAATGAAAAAAAACTAGTTAAGGACTGTATTAGCTTTGGAAAAAAGAATAAATTTAATACAGCCTTTGTAGAGGTGCGTAATGATAACGGAGTAATATATCCATCAAGGTATCTTAATATGGATAAGAGGATAATCACAGATGGTGATACATACGATATGCTTAAATATATGAGTGATGTTTCGGCTGAGCAGGTAATGCAGATATACGCAGTAATTGACCTATATAGAGCGGACAATATGAATGTTGATATGTCTGATGTTAATGTAAAGCAGGGAGTGTATGACCCACAGAATCCCAAAACTGTAAAGCTTGTAAAGAATATAGTAACTGAGCTTTTTGAAAATTATAATATATCGGGAATAGTAATAAAAAATATAGATACACCGTTTAATGCCTTTAAGGTATCTCCTCCAGAGGCGAGCGAAGCAATTCTTGATATAGTAAATGCCGTTCACCATGTAAAATCTTCTGTGGCAGTAGCTCTTGAATTTAATTATGACGATGAGACAAGTATAATAGATAAGCAGTTTATAGAAAACATAAATCGTAGTTCACTTATTGATATGTTTATTCCAACAACAAAAAGCGAGCTAAATAAGGGTTATCTTGACTTTGTGGAAAGGGTGTCTGAAATAAATGTAGGAGATACAGATATATACACTATGAATAGCTTTATAGAGGCAAATTCCTATGAGCTATCGAATAAGCTATTGGCGAATGCCGCTCACAGCGTATTTAATGGCTCGATTATAGGTGATTATACACAGCTTTTAGATGTAGGAGTAAATGATATTGCACTTATAAATAGTGGCTTTAAGGCTGGTACCTTTAACCCCTTGAGAGCTGATTTATCTGTAAAGCCCGAGCTTTCAATATCCTATCCTCCTGATAATTTTGAAACTAGTGAGAACAGTGTATTTATAACTGGTACCTCTTCACCAGATAGTCCATTTTCACTCAACGGAAAGGAATTTAAGCAAATTACAGACAGTGGAGTTTTTGGCATATATTGCACACTTGCCGACGGAGAAAATAATATAAAGCTAACACAAGGAGATAATACCTGTGAAATAAATGTATCCAAGGTAAAAACTCCAAGAAAAACAATAGACAAAATTCCTGAGGAGTCGCTTTTTCCTACAACATCAATAGGCTATGACAGCAACGAGACAGTAAATATAATAGTTGAGGCTCCAGCTGGCTGTGTGGTTACAGCTACTGTAGGAGAAACTACACTAGTACTATCTCAGGTACAAAAGGGAGCAGCGGGAACACCTGTAGAGTACAGAGGTTCATTCTCCTTAAACAATATAAAGGTGGGCGTTGACGAGGTAAAGAGCCTTGGCAAGATAACCTATATACTCTCCTCATCAAAGGGTAATAGTGTTCAAACCTCAAAGGGTGAAATACTTGTAGCTGGCAGAAATGTGCCTCTTGTAGCGGAGGTAGTGCCATATACCTCTTCACTATTTGACTCCTTGCAGTCAAAAAACTACAACGGCTATATAAAAAATGGTGGAAAGTTTGCCGTAAGAGGTAAGACTATGATGACTATTGATGGGTTAGAGCAGTATGTGTATAAGCTTTCAAATAATCAGTACATAGCCGCCGCAAACGCAAATGTTATAAGTAATCCTAGTGAATGTAGAATGAATATTTCAAAAGCGGACTCTGTAGACGTAGGAAAAGACCAAAAAATAACTCTTTATGGTGATACTCCCTCAATAAAGGGAGCAATAGATGATAATAAGCTAAAGCTTACAATATTTGATACTATTATTGATATAGATACTGATAGTCTTTTGGGTAATATAGTAAAAAAAGCGGAAATTGTACCTAAAGGACGACTTGATGATTTGGTTCTTACCTTTGATGAAAATGCATTATGGGGTTATGATGTAAGCTATTCTGACGGTAATACAGAGATATATCTTAAAGCGCCACCTGTAATAGAGCCATTTGATGATAAATCACTCGAAGGAGTAACTATAGCACTAGATTCTGGACACGGTGGAGAGAACATAGGCGCTATGGGTGTAGCTGGAGAAAATGGACCTAGCGAAGCACTTCTAAATGACGCATATACAGCTATGATAAAGTTTAAGCTTGAACAGCTTGGAGCGAATGTAGTACTGACAAGGGAGCTACTAGGAGCTGATGTGGCTCTTGATGACAGAATGAAGAATATAGAAAAGGAATATCCAGACCTATTTATTTCAATTCACCACAACAGTGCCGAAAGAAGTAATAATCTAAATGATTTTGAGGGTATGGAGATATATTATAACGATGATATTAGTGAGGGCTTTGCAAACTCATTAATAAAAAATGTTAAGGCGGCAACAGGAAGAAAGACAAAGGAGAGCCAAAAGGCAAACTACTTTGTAACAAGGACGACAATGTGTCCGTCTGTACTTTTTGAGCTTGGTTATGTTGTAAACCCATTTGAGTACAATATGCTGATAAAGGAAGATGAGCTTTATGAGGTAGCTAATGGGGTAGCGAAGTCTGTACTTGAAATACTAGGGGATAGCACAAACTAGAGTGGAGAGTGGAGTTCGCTGTCGCTCACAATGACGAATGACGAATGACGAAT
>SAMEA104404106__coassemble_1541_pt1 | contig 17113 bp, 13 predicted proteins | sample SAMEA104404106__metabat2_high_PE_070 | metagenome-assembled genome bin SAMEA104404106 (sample SAMEA104404106) | Balaenoptera acutorostrata
CATAATTAAAAATAAGGTCTTGTTTTCAGGCTCTTTGTTTAGCTCATATAAAAAAATAAGTTGAATATGCCACCGCCGGCTCGGCGGTCGTCATTCATAATTAAAAATGAGGTCTTGTTTTTAGGCTCTTTGTTTAGGTCACATAAAAAAATAAGTTGAATATGCCACCGCCGGCTCGGCGGTCGTCATTGTGAGCGTTGGCGAATCCCACTCTCAACTCTCAACTCTCAACTCTCAACTCTCAACTCTCAACTCTCAACTCTCAACTCTAATAATAAAGCAATACCGTAAATACAAGGATATTATATCACAAAAAAATTAAAATCCTTATATTCACGGTATAAACATTCTATTTTATTTTTTTAATAACCTTTGGTCTAATCTTATATATATATAAAAAGTACGAGGATTTAACAGCAAGGTCATATATCACAAAGAATATATTTCCAAGAGCTAGCATTATATAGGCGGTGTACCTTCCAAACTCCATAAACTCCTCTGGGGAAGAAAATAGATTTATAAATATTAGATATGCCGTAATTACACATACGTTAAAAATTAAAAACTTAACTATTACTTTAAGAGGCTTACTTTTTATTCGATTTAGCTGTAGATATATCGAGGGATAAAAGCCAAAAAAGAATAGGAACAAAATCGCCGACTCTTTGACTGGTACAACAAAAAGCCCAAGAATAGAAACTGCCACATAGACAACCATAGCTGTCTTAAAATTAACATCGACAACTATTGATATAAGCACAAGTCCTGCAAATGCTGGAAAGGCATATTCCCCAAAGGGTATAAGTCCTGTTAAAAACATAATGACTATACTCAATGCAGAAATAAGTCCTCCCATAGCTACTTGAGTACTCTTTTTTATTTTCTGTTTAGCCATTTAATTGCCACCTTTAGTATATTATGAAATTAAATTTATGTTTAGCACCCACTGCCACAGCAATCGCAACAACAATTTGCACAGTAGATAGCGGTACAGATGTCACAGCAGCTCATACCACTCGACATATTAGGTCTATTGCCATAGCCATAGCCATTTTGACGCTGATACATTAGCTTTTGAAGTGCTGCACGATATTCTTGATTGGATGGATTCATCTGGCACGCTGTAGTAAAGTATTGATAAGCGTAATCTGTCCAGCCACGATTATAGTATACAGTACCCTTTAAAAAGTGCCATTCCGCATCCCTCTTTTGCTGAGGCACTCCGTCTAGTAGCTCTTCAGCCTCCATTGGTCTACCTGTAGTTATAAGTCTTCTTATATCGGCAAATTGTGAATAGCCTTGAGAGTATGAGGTTGTATCACTATATGAATAGTCACTTCCACCGCTATTTTTTCTCTGAGCCATAATACTGTCATAGGCTTCGTTTATTTCCTTCATTTTTTCGGTTGCAAGGTCGGCAAGTGGATTATTAACATAGTTATCTGGATGATATTTTCTTGCTAGTTTTCTGTAGGCATCCTTTATTTCCGCATCTGTAGCAGAGGGCGAGACACCCAAAAGATTGTAGGGATCAGTCATTTTTTTCTCCTATCTATTTTACGTCTTTATGTTTTTTTATAAATATAAGATTAACACTATCCTTTAGTCCCAAAAACATTATATTTTCAAGTATTGGTTCAAAGTGATATAGTTTAATTAGATTAAAAGCGTTTTGAGCCTCTGCTATCGACATATATACCGAGCTTCTCGCTATGTCATACTTATGCTCAAGGTCGGCTACATTCTGTAAATTAAGCACATTGTAGCTACCGCTCTCTATATCCTTTTCAGCATCGTCAATGGCGTCACAAAGGTAAATATATTTTCCCAAAAAATAACCCATTCTATACAGAGCTTGCTCCTCGGTTGGTTCAGCTGTTAAGCCTTTAAATATACTGCCTAGCATATCGGCTGTTGGGTGAGCTGCCTCATCAGTTGATTTACATTCCTCTTTTTCAAGCTTTTGCTGACTAGAAATATATTTTTTCATAAGCTCATCTATCTCTGGCTGAGCTAAACTTGCCTTTTTATAGATATTTTTTAATGCAAATTTTAGAAATTTATATAGGTATTTTTTTATTGCCTTTTCATCTGTAGTATTGTCGATTATTTTGTAATATAACATAAGCACAGCTACATCAGCCGAAAATTCTATTTCCTTGTTACTGTGACACGAATTTATCTTTTTTAGCGGATTAAAAGGGCATCTTGCCTTTTCTATCATTGGTGATTTACTGGAAAGTGCCGTACTAAGTAGTGCTAAAAATGTAAAATCATAATTTAATGTAAATCTCGCCCAAAGTCCATATTTTTTTCCAAGCTGTCTGCAAAGTCCGCAATAGACAGCCTTATACGTCTCAAATTCGCATATTCTAAGCTGTGGCTTATTAATCTTTATATAACCGAACAAAACATTCACCACCTACAGAAAATATGATACACTATATTCCCTCTAAAAAAATTAAGAATTTGTAAACATAGCTTAAATGATAGAATAATTATATAGTTTTCATATATTTGCTTGCATAAAAAAACAGAGTGTAGGATATATCATTATCCACACGCTCTGCCTTAGATATAATTACAGTATAAGAAATTAGATTTTAAATTCCTCTATAGCGGCATCTAGTTTTTCTGTGCTTTCAGCGTCTACATCTGCTGAAACTGTCAACGCCTTTGTCAAATCCATACTAAAAATTCCCATAATACTCTTAGCGTTTACACAATACTTTCCTTGCTTTATGTCTACTAAAAAATCAAAATTTGATATAGATGAAACAAAGTTCTTTACGTGCTCAACTGTAGATAGCTGTATATCTGCTGTATACATAACTAACACTTCCTTTCAAAATATAATATAACAACTTTTATTTATTATGTCAATATTTGCTTTTTATACTTTATCACTAGCTTTTGCACTTGTCAAGCTAATTATTTAATTAAAATACCTTGACCTAATATTTTTGTCTTCCAAAAGACATATATTATCCGCTATCTCCTTAAAGGCATAAGAGGGATTTTTTGCCCCATTTCCTCCACCCTCCTCAAGCACGGCTACTGCATACCTAGGGCTTTCACTTGGAAAAAATCCAGCAAACCAGCCCTCAACTATCTCCTCTTCATTAATGTACTTACCTGTTTGTGCAGAGCCTGTCTTTCCAGCACAGGAGCAAAATCTACTTTGAGCGTTTTTTCCGCTTCCGTCTGTTACAACATAGGTTAATAGCTCATTTAGTGTCTCTGCTGTCTCTCTCGAAAAAATTCTTTCCTTTGGGTAGACCTCTGCTTTTTTAAACATAGCATAGCCATCATCGGTAAGACCTCTATATAATGTGGGATTTACCTTTATTCCACCATTTGCAACTGTTGCCATCATAGCCGTTATTTGAACTGGCGTAGCTGTCAAAAGTCCCTGCCCAAAGCACAAATTACAATATTCTCCTCTTGTAATTGTCTCAAGCTCTGGCAAGCTTCCCTTGTCACACACCACACCCTCTGCCAGACTAATCCTTGTATCAAAGCCTAAACGCCTTGCCATATTTATTATATCAGAATACGGGAGCTTATTGCCAAGCTCTATAAAATAGACATTACACGAATGAGCCATAGCCTCCCACATATCAATCTCCCAATGACCAGAAAGCTTGTGACAATGGTAATCAACATCATTAAGAGTATATTTTCCTGAACAGACCTCCTTATGCTCTGTTGAAAAGCCTCTTTCTAGTGCGGCGGCGGCAACTACTGTTTTAAATGTAGAGCCAACGCTATAGGAGGCTATAGCTCTATTAAACAGTGGACTGTCACTACTGTTAATAGCTGATGCCACATCACTTGGATTGAAGCTCGGTTTACTTACTATTCCAAGTATCTCTCCAGTTTTTACATCCATTACCACAGCCGCCCCCTTTTCTATATTTCCCATAGCATTTTCTGTAATACTCTGAATATCCCTATCTAGTGTAAGCACCACGCCACCTTGAGAAAGCTCTGAATACCTTGTATCCCTTATTTTTTCTATAGTACTACCAAGCGCACCTCCATAGGCATTTACCCTATATGTTAAGCTCACCTCTCCTCCCATATCCCTTAAAAATTTATCATAGCCCTTTTCTATTCCATATATACCCTTATTTTCATTATTCATATATCCAACTATATGTGGAGCTATTTGATTTTCACTATAACGTATAGGAAAGCTATACACACTCAGTCCGTCTTTATTATCTAGCTCTGCATTTGTTATAAATTTTGTTGGTCTTCCACTTTCTAGTGATGGAAGTATAGCCTTAAATTCCCCGTCACTCAGTTCCGATTTTAGCAAAGGTAAAACCTCTGGTGATGGTATAACCGAAAGCGTATTTTCATATCTACAATTAACAATAGGTCTAAAATATCTATCATATATAAAGCCTCGTGTTTTACCGACCTCAACCCTATACAAGCTTTGGCTTGAGGACACTGCTCTATATGTCTCACTTCCTATTATCTTTGTTATTTGTGTATATATTGTTGTAAAGCTTAGTACTAACAAAAAGAAAACTATTGACACACGTCTATTAAACTCCTGAATTTTCTATCCCACCCTTTTAATTTAATGAAATTAATAGTAGTATTGATTTTTAAATTAAAAATATTCAAGTAATCAAATAAACTGAATATTTAGTAGAAAACGTGCAATAATATAACTAAGATATACTTTTTCCTGTCTAAAAATACAAAATAATGCAAAAGTGTATTTTTATTGACAAAATCTATTGAAATTTTAGACATAATGTGTTAACATAGAAAAGGTACACATCTTCTTGTGTATATTAAAAATTTAATAGTTTAATCTTTTGATTTGGATAGAGGTTGCAATAATCAATAGTAGCTATATAATAATGTGGCAACAGTTTATAGTGAAAGGGTTTATTGCCGAAACAAATATTTTATTGCCAAAGAGTATTTGTTGGGATACTGTATAAGATATAGTATACTGTCACATTTGTGGAGTGCTATCGTATTAAAATGCTTATAACGGCATTGTGATGTTTCCATAAGTGAGATATTGCAGTGCTGTTTTTTTGGTCTGCAAGGCTTATTTATTGACTAAAAAACAAAGCAAGAATAAAAATCATAACAAGTGACTAAATTTTCCAGTGTTTTTCAAAATCAAATTTTGAAAGTTAAACATCAAAAGCAGATTAACTTTAATTATATCTGATTTAAAGTTAAATTATTAAATGAAATTTATTTTATTTACGGAAAGAGGTTTTTTAAAATGGAGGTTATTAATGCAGGTTGGCTGTCTATACTGCCACCAATAATAGCTATCACACTGGCTCTTATTACAAAAGAGGTTATTTCATCACTAGTTATAGGTATTCTTTCAGGTTCTATAATCTATGCAGCACTTACTCCTACAACAAACTTTTTGGGTAGCGTAATGGACGGAACACTTTTCGCCCTTACAAACAGATTTTCAATTCCAATAATTATATTTCTTGGAATGCTCGGCTCCCTTGTTTATGTAATTACAAAGGCTGGTGGCTCAAGAGCCTACGGCGAATGGGCATCAAAAAAGATTAAATCAAAGGCTGGCGCTCAGCTTTCAACATTTTTCCTAGGTATACTTATCTTTATAGATGACTACTTTAACTGCCTCACAGTTGGTACTGTTATGAAGCCTGTTACTGATAAATACAAGGTTTCAAGAGTTAAGCTTGCATATATTATAGATGCAACAGCCGCTCCTATTTGCATAATAGCTCCTATTTCATCTTGGGCGGCATCTGTTATGGTATATATGGAAGGCTCTGGTATGAATGGTATGCAGGCATTTATCCGTTCAATACCTTACAACCTATACGCTATGCTTACAATAGTAATGGTTCTTGTTCTATGCTTTACAAATCTTGAGTTTGGACCTATGGCTCGCCACGAAAAGCTTGCACGAGAAAAAGGTGACCTATCTATTTCAAAGACAGCAAAGGAAATGTCTGATGAGGAAATACTAGCAAAAGGAAAAGTACGAGACCTCGTTCTACCAATACTTTCTCTTGTTATTTTCTCAGTAATGGCTATGCTCTATGTTGGCGGATATTTTGGCAGTGATATGACACTTTTCGAGGCATTCGGCAACACAGATGCCGCTGTAGCCATCACCTACGGTGCAATCGGCGCTCTTATTTTCACATTTCTTCTCTATGTTCCTCGCAAGCTTATGTGCTTTAGAGAATTTATGGAGGGCATAGGCAAGGGTGTAGGCACAATGAATCAAGCCTTCATTATTCTTACTCTTGCGTGGGCTATGAGTACAGTTTGCCGTGATATGCTAGGAACAGGCATATATGTTGGTGAGCTTGTAAAGGCTTCAAATATGGTTGGTGCATTCATTCCAGTTATAATATTCATTGTAGCCGCATTTCTGTCATTCTCTATGGGTACATCTTGGGGTACTTTTGGTATTCTAATTCCAATTATCATTGACATCTGTGCTTCTATCGCTCCTGAGCTTATGATAATTTCGCTTTCAGCAACTCTTGCTGGTTCTGTATTCGGTGACCACTGCTCACCTATTTCTGATACAACAATTCTTTCATCAACAGGCGCTGGTTGCGACCATATTGACCACGTAAGCACACAGATGTACTACAGCGGTGTAGTTGCTATTTGCTGTCTTGTAGGTTATTTAATTGCTGGCTTTACAAAAAATATATTCCTAACCCTTGGAGTATCAATAGCTATGCTGCTAATTATACTAAAGGCACTACACACAGTAACTATAAAAAAGGCGAACAGCCGATAACACTTTGATTAGAGTGGAGAGTGGAGTTCGCTTTTACTCAATTTTTTCAAAAAATTGCGGTTTCAAAAGGCGGAGCCTTTGTCGCTCGTCGCAACGAGCGAAACACTATTGCCGTGCAAGAGCATTTTCAAAAGTGAATTGTGCGTAAGCACAAGAGAAAACCTTTTGAGATAAAAATGATTTTCTAATTAAAATAAGAGTTGAGAGTTGAGATAACTATAATGGTTAGTCTCGGCTCTCATTTTTTTTATTAATGCCAATTCGTCATTCATAATTGGAGCGTTAGCGAGAGCTTTATAAATACTAAAATAAAAAACTATGGAATTTTAAAAAAATATATGATAGAATAATATATGTAGATGAAAAATAAAATACTTTTCATTTATGGAGTTATCGTGTTGTCACGACTTTTTTTGCGGATTTTATGTGTAAAATAATATGTAAAAGCCTTTTAAAATATAGAGAATGAAAAGAAAGAGGGAAGGGAAATAAAATGTATTCAAAGAAGATATTTCCGACCTCCTGTATGGGATTTTCAAAAAAAGAAGTTTTAGATTATATATATGAGCAGGATAAACTCGCAGAGGAAAACCAGAAAAAGCTAGAGTTAGAGATAGAAAAGCTTAAAAATGAGATTGTAGAAATAAAAACAAGCTCGCTTGCACCCGAAAAGGCACAAAATTTTAAGCTAATATTAAATCAGCTAAAAAATACAAATAATAAATTTCGAGAGGAATTGAGACTGGAAAAATCTCGTGTGAAAATATATGAGGAAAAAATATCCGAGCAGGAGAAAAGAATAATGGTTTTATGTGATAAGCTAAGAGAAATGGAAAAAAAAGACGAGATGATAAATAAGTTAAAAAACCGAATAGAATGTTTACAGTCTGAAATTTGTAATGAAAAAGCCGAAATTGATAAAAAAGATGATAAAATACAGTTGCTAACAGAAAAAAATTCTGAATTGACACATTTTTTACAGCAAATTCAAAATAAATTATCGAATCTACAAAATTATGCAAAGGATAGCAGATAGGATATGTTATTGGAGTGCGGAGGAGGAGAGTTTCTTGGAGTCGCAGGTTTCTAAATTGGATTTATTTTTCGAGCAAATGCTCAGTGTATTTCGTTCTATAAGTATTATAGATATTTTGGATATATTAATAGTTGCGTTTTTGATATATAAGCTCATATCATTCATAAGTGAAACAAGAGCTGGACAGCTTATAAAGGGAGTTATAGCTATTCTTCTATTGTATGCCGTTGCGGATATATTTAACTTTAAGATGCTTGAAACCTTATTAAAATTAGTAGTTACATACGGTGCATTTATGATAATAATTGTCTTTCAACCAGAATTGCGTAAGGTACTTGAAAGAATGGGTAGAACAACCATAGACTCTCTTCAGGTGTTTACACCAAGTGGTGAGACCCTAGAAAAACAAAGAAACGATACTCGAAGAATGATTAATGCTATTACAGAGGCAGTTTCTCAGATGTCAAAGGATAAGACCGGTGCATTAATCATCATAGAAAGAACTACAATGCTTGGAGATATAATAGGCACAGGTACCCTTATAGATGCCACTCCCAGCAGTGAGCTTATAGAAAATATCTTTTTTAAAAACTCGCCACTTCACGATGGAGCTATGATAATGCGTGATAATAAGCTGTATGCAGCGGGATGCTATTTACCACTATCCCAAAATTACGAGATAAGTAGAAGTCTAGGAACTAGACACAGAGCAGGTCTTGGCATAAGCGAGGTATCTGACGGATATGTAATAATAGTAAGTGAGGAAACAGGACATATTTCTGTTGCGGAAAATGGTAAAATTACAACAGGAATGGCAGAGGCAAAGCTAAAAACTAACCTTTACAGAAATTTGATGCCCGTTGATGAAAATAAGAATAATAAAACCTTTGATAAGTTTAAAAAACTAAAATTTAAGAAAAAAAACAATATAAAAGTCGAAGAAGATAGGGAAAAGGATAAAGAATAGAGAGATACAAGGGGTGATGGCTGTGCGACTTTCAGATATTTTTAAGAAGACAAGCGTAAAAATTGTATGTTCCTTGTTACTGGCTATTGTTGTTTGGTTTGTTGTAATTACTTCTATAGCTTCAGATGATAGCAGACAAATAAAAAATGTTCCAGTAAGTGTTGATATTCCAATTGATTTAAACCTAAATTTAGTGGAAATAAGTAATCCTGAGGTGACTGTGACTATACAAGGCTCAAGATTTAATATAGGAAGTCTATCAAATAAGGATATAAAGGTAAAGACACTTTTGACAGATGTTACAAAGCCTGGGGAATATACACTAAAACTAATAGCTATTCAGCCACCAGATGATATATATAAGGTGACGGCTGTATACCCAGACACAGTTACAGTTACTTTTGACAGGATTATCAGTAAAAAATTCTATATAGAGCAGCACCTAGACGGAATAAAGATAGATAATGAAAAGCACATACTTGGTGATATAATAATTGACCCAGGAGTTGTGGTTGTTACAGGACCAGAAAACGAGGTTAAGGATATAAAACACGCGGTAATAAGCTATGACAGCTTTGAGGATAATCTCACGGATACTCTAACATTAGAATTACCAATAAGCTTTATTGACGCAGACGGAAACGAGGTAAAGACAAAGGAAAATGGTGGAGAGCATATTTCTAGCGACTATGCGACCACAAGTCTTACTATCTCGGTGCTTAATATGAAGGAAGTGCCTTTTGAGATTAGATTTCAAAATTATAGTGACAATTTTCCAATAGAAAAGCTAAAATACACAATGTCGAGAAATACTATAAATTTAGTTGGAGAGCTTAGCGAGCTAGATAAATATTCTTCCCTAGTAGTTGGATATATAGATGTCTCACAGCTAAATTTAAAGGACTTTAATAGACGTTCATTCCCAATTAGACTACCTAAGGGTATAACTTCACCCAATGCACCAGAATTTGTGAATGTTATGTTTGATAATAAAAATATTGACTCAAAGAAGGTAAATATTGATAATATTTCTGTAATAAATATACCAGAGGGCTATGGAGCTATACCTATTAATAAATCTATAGAAAATGTTATGCTAATAGGGGATAAGGCGGCACTTGAAAAAATTACAGCTAATGACTTTGTAGCAGAGGTTGATTTTTCTCAGATATCACAGATAAAGACAGGTAAGGAGAGCTTTATAGTGGAAATAGTCAGTATGACAGATGACTTTGTATGGGCAATAGGCAGATATGATATAAATCTTTATGTACATAGAGAGCAGTCTTGATTTATAGAAAATATTTTAAATAGTAACCTAAAAAAGTAGCTGTTGCAATCTTTTTGCCACAGCTCTTTTTAGACAAAAGGAGAAATGTATGCAAATTTATGTTGAAAATATAAAGCTTTCCTTTAAGGAGGATGTAAAAGCTGCCTTTGAGCTTGCGAAAAAGACAGCAAGAGTAAAAAATAAAGATGTAAAAGATATATTTGTAGTAAAAAGAGCTGTTGATGCTAGAAAAAGGAACAATATTTCGTTTGTATATACAGTTGGAATTGAGCTTTTTGAAAATGCAGGCTTTAAGCTGTCGAATAATGTAAAAATGCTAGAAAATAGGAGCGAAGAAATAAGCATTGGTTCAAAAAAGCTAGATAACCCACCTATAATAGTGGGTTTTGGACCAGCTGGAATGTTTAGCGCAATAGAGCTTGCTCGACTAGGCTATAAGCCAATAGTAATTGAGCGAGGTGGAGATGTAGATAGTAGACTTAAAGCAGTTGATAATTTTAAAAAAAGCGGTATACTTAATATTAACTCGAATATTCAGTTTGGAGAGGGTGGCGCAGGAACATTTTCCGACGGAAAGCTTACAACAAGGATAAATGACCACAGATGTAGACGTGTTCTAGAGCTTTTTTATGAGTTTGGAGCTCCAAAGGAAATATTATACGAGGCAAAGCCACATATAGGCACGGACTATTTACAAAAAATAGTAAAGAATATACGCAATGAGATAATCCGTTTGGGTGGTAGAGTGTATTTTAATACCTGTTTAAACGATATAAAATATGAGGGTAGAAAAAATATAACAATAGCTACAGATAGGGGTGAAATGACAACACAGACGCTTATACTCGCTATTGGACACAGTGCAAGAGATACCTTTCGTATGCTCATAAATAAAAATGTTGCAATGTGTGTAAAGCCTTTTTCGGTTGGTGCAAGAATAGAGCATAAGCAATCAATGATAGATAAGTCCCTCTATGGAGACGAGGCTGGAAATCCACTTTTGCCAAAGGGTGAGTATCATTTATCCCATAGAGACTCTACAGGCAGAGGAGTATACAGCTTTTGTATGTGCCCTGGTGGAGTGGTTGTACCAGCAGCATCTGTAGAAAATACTGTTGTTACAAACGGAATGAGCTACTTTAGCCGTGACGGAGAAAATGCGAATGCCGCCATAGTTGTGGGAGTGGATAGCAGAGATTTTGGCGAAAATCCGATAGAAGCAATAGCTTTTCAAGAAAAAATAGAAAGAAATGCATATAATTTAACAGGCTCATATCGAGCGCCAGCACAGACGCTTTCAAGGTTTATGGGTGATGGAAGTATATCTATTGAGCAGTCTAGCGTAAGACCTACATATCTACCAGGTGTTATTGATACTGATTTTAGAAGTATTTTCCCCGATTTTGTCGGAAGCTATCTTGAGTTAGGCATAAGGGCATTTGGAACAAAGATAAAAGGTTTTGATGATGAAAATGCTTTGCTTACTGCTCCTGAGACACGCACATCCTCACCAGTACGCATAATGAGAAATAGCGAAAGCTATGAGAGTATTTCAATAGGTGGAATGTATCCTTGTGGAGAGGGAGCAGGCTATGCAGGTGGCATAATTAGTGCGGCTGTTGACGGACTTAGGGTGGCTGAACAAATAATTATGAAGTATAGACCTATAGAGGTTTAATGTAATAAAAAGGTTGGTGTAATTTTGCAGATTTTACCTTGGATAAGACATTCACAAAATAATGCGAGCAGTGATAATTTTTTAATAAAGGTTTTCGCTAATCGTGGAATAGATAGCGAGCAAAAGCTGGGAGCCTTAGAAGAGGAGACTAGGATATATGACCCTATGCTCCTAAAGGATATGGATAAGGCAGTTATGAGAATATATAGAGCGCTTGACCAAAATGAAAGTATACTTATATACGGAGACTATGACTGTGACGGTGTGACCTCTACTGTAATGCTGTATGAGTATTTCGAGAATGAGGGCGCAAATATTATGTACTATATCCCAAATAGAGAAAACGAGGGCTATGGACTTAATATGAGTGCTGTAAAGATGATAGTTGATAACGGAGTGAATTTAGTTATTACTGTTGATAACGGCATATCCTCAATAGAAGAAATAGCAAGCCTACAAAAGCAGGGAGTAGACGTCATTGTAACTGACCACCATACCCCAAAGGCGGAGCTACCAGAGTGTGTGGCTGTTATAAATCCGCATAGAAGTGATAGCGAATATCCCTTCCGAAAGCTTTGCGGAGTTGGAGTGGCGTTTAAGCTGATAACAGCACTTGAACAAAATTTTGAAGAGCCTTTTTCTCAGTATGGAGACCTTGTAACCGTGGCTACAATAGCCGATATAGTCTCGCTTACTGGCGAAAATAGATTTCTAGTTAAAAATGGACTTATGAATTTACACAATACCGAGAGAAGAGGACTTGTGGCACTTATGAATGTCGCAGGAATTAATCTAGAAAATCCTATTACGGCTGAACAGGTTGGATTTATGATAGCTCCAAGAATAAATGCAATAGGCAGAATAGGAAATATAGATGATGCAGTTGAGCTATTGCTTGAGCAGGACGAGGACGAGGCTCTAAAAAAGGCAGAGAGAGTAAATAATCTAAATACTGATAGAAAGAACATTGAAACTAAGATTTTAGTGGAAATGGGAGAGTATTTTGAAAAAAATCCACAAGCTTTGCACAGAAATGTTGTAATAGCTGTTGGCAGAGACTGGAATGCAGGTGTAATAGGCATTACAGCCTCAAGAGTAGTTGACAGATATTTAAAACCTACTATAATATTTACTATTATGGATGATGGTGAGGTAAGAGGCTCTGCTAGAAGTGTAGAGGGCTTTTCGATAATAGATGCTATAAGCTATTGTAAGGATTTGCTAATTAAATATGGCGGTCACCCAATGGCGGCTGGTCTTTCCCTAAAGGAGGAAAACCTTAGCGCATTTATAGAAAGGCTTGAGGAATACTGTAGGATAAATCATCCTATTATGCCCTATAAGAGCCTTATAGTTGATGGAGATATAGATATTTCCGATATAACTCTAAAAAATATAGAGCTTCTTAGCTCCCTAGAGCCATTTGGTTGTGATAACCCTACTGCTATACCTGTAATAAGAAATGTAAGGCTTCAGTCGGCATACTCACTTGGTAGTACAGGCAGCCATACAAGGCTCACCCTAGTCGACAGCAAGGGAGCTACTATTGACGCACTACTTTTTTCTGTCAGAAAAGCGGCAATAGAATTATTAATAGGACATAACATAGATGTTGCTGTAAATTTAGGGGTTAATACCTTTAGAGGAGAGAGTAAGCCACAGGTTAAAATAGTTGCGCTTGCACCATCGGATTTTAATGCAGATATAAAGGTTATAGAAACACAGCTTTTTGATAGAATAATGAGTGGACACGAGCAGTCTGTGGTTGATAAAAAATATAGCTTTACACGAGAGAAAATGCTGGCTGTATTTAAGTACATAAGAGAAAATGCCCCATATATTGCAGGAGAGGACTTTTTATACTATGCACTAAGGGATAAATTAAGCTATTTTGATGTACTAGTATCACTAGAAATTTTAAAGGAGCTTAATCTAATAAAATATGAAATTATAGATGGAGTAAGAGGAATAGTACTTGTACCAGTAAAGGAAAAGGCGGACTATAGAGAAGCACCAACATATATGCTTTTGGCAAGCCTTAGCCTAGTTTAATTATAATGTAACAATATAACGCTTATGGAAAAGGAGGATATTATGGATAATAAGAAGCTAGATAATATAAAGAATGAAGCACATACAGTAGCTCCTACAAAAGTAAACCCCGAGGAAATAGAAAAAGTAGAAAAAGATATTGATTTTTTGGACGAGTGCGTAAACGATAAGTACTATGTAACCATAAGAACAATGATAGAGGAAACGGGGAAGCCCTACGACATAGATAAAATACGCAAGGCATTCGTCTTTGCAAGAGAGAGCCACAAGGGACAGCTAAGAAAATCTGGAGATCCATATATTCTTCACCCAGTAGCGGCGGCAACAATTCTTATTGAGCTTGGAATGGATACGGATTCCATAGTAGCGGCACTTTTGCACGACGTAGTAGAGGATACACCAGCAACTAGTGAGGACGTAAAGAAAATATTTGGTGGAGAGGTAGCTCTTCTTGTTGACGGAGTTACAAAGCTAAACGGAGTGCCATTTACCTCTCGTGAGCGTCAGCAGGCCGAAAATGTTAGAAAAATGCTCTTTGCTGTGGCACAGGACGTCAGAGTTATAATCATAAAGCTTGCGGATAGACTTCATAATATGCGTACGCTTGAGTATCAAACTGAGGAGAAAAAGAGACTAAAGGCTCTTGAAACTATGGAGGTCTATGCGCCACTTGCTCACAGACTTGGTATGAGCGCTATGAAGCAGGAGCTAGAGGATTTAGCTATTCGCTATCTTGACCCTGTTGCTTGTGTAGAGATAGAAAAACAGCTTACCTTGTGCAAGGACGAGAGACAAAAATTTATTGACAAGATTATAGCGAGAATAGGCGAGAGACTTCAAAAAGAGAATGTTAAGGCACATATTTTTGGCAGAGTAAAGAGTACATACGGAATATATCGCAAGGAATTTGTTCAGGGCAAGGCATTTGACGAAATATATGATGTCTATGCAGTAAGGGTTATTGTTGACTCGGTTATGGAGTGCTACAATGTACTGGGTATAATTCACGATATGATGCGTCCCATTCCGAATAGATTTAAGGACTACATAAGTACCCCTAAGCAAAATATGTACCAGTCACTACATACTACTGTTATTGATAAGGAGGGTATACCCTTCGAGGTGCAAATTCGTACTTGGGAAATGCACTATACAGCCGAATATGGTGTTGCGGCACATTGGAAGTATAAGCTTGGTATGAACGGCAAAAATGGCTCTCTTGATGAAAAGCTAACTTGGGTAAGACAACTGCTTGATTCACAAAAGGAGAGCGACGATGTTGAGGATATTGTAAAGTCTATTAAGACAGATATAGCGGCTGACGAGGTATTTGTATTTACTCCACGAGGAGATGTAATAAGTTTGCCAGTTGGTTCAACTGTTGTTGACTTTGCATACGCTATACACTCTCAGGTTGGTAATAAGACAGTCGGCGGCAAGGTTGACGGACGAATGGTAGCCCTTGACTATCAGCTAAAGACAGGAAATATTTGCGAAATAATAACCTCTAATAATCCAAACAATGGTCCAAGCAGAGATTGGCTAAACATAGTTAAAACTAGTGAGGCTAGAAATAAGATTAGAGCTTGGTTCAAAAAGGAAAAGCGTGAGGAAAACATAGCTGAGGGTAAAGCGGCACTTGAAAAGGAATTCCACAGAAATCTAATTGCTTTGCCAGAAAGCGACAAGGAGGCATTTTTACTAGAGCTTGCAAACCGACAAAGATTTAATACAGTTGAGGACTTTTGGGCGGCTATTGGCTATGGTGGTGTTTCACTTCAGAAGATTATACCGAGAGTCAAGGAGGACTTCCACAAGAAGTACAGACAGGACTCAAAGGCTGTAATGGCTGACAATATAATCAAAAAGACGAAGAGCAAGACTAGTAGCGGAGTTATAGTTGAGGGACTAGAGGGCTGTCTTGTTAAGTTTTCAAAATGCTGTACTCCCCTACCAGGAGATGAGATAGTCGGCTTTGTAACAAGAGGCTTTGGTGTATCCGTGCATAAAAAGGACTGTGTAAACGTTACTGCCGCAAATATTGACCCCGAAAGACTTGTAAAATGCTCGTGGGCTACTGCCACAAACGAGACCTTTAAGTCAACTATAGAGGTATTAGGTGAGGATAGACCAGGCTTTTTGGCTAATGTTAGTATGGTGCTTTCAAATATGAAGGTACAAATTAATACATTGCTTGCTCGTGAGCTAAAAAACGACAAGTCGAGCATACAGGCTACAATTAGCATTAAAAATCTAGAACAGTTAAACACAATAATGACAGCACTAAGAAAAATAAGTGGTGTTGAATCGGTTGACAGAATAATACAATGATATTAGCCTCTTGCGACATTGCAACGGGTTAAAATAAAATTAATAAGGAAGTATATTTATGGAAATTACAGTTATGTCCTCTGCTACCAGAATAGCTATGGTAGTACAAATTGCTATTGGCTTTTTATTGCCACTAGGTCTTTTATTCTTTTGGTGTAAGGGAAAAAAGCTTTCCTTTAGACCTGCTCTAGTAGGAATGGTAACCTTTGTAGCGATGGTTTACGGCTTTGAGAATGCGGCTCATCAGCTAATACTCACTAGCATAAAGCCACTTCAAAATGCAGTAATGACAAATGCCATATATTTTGCAATATACGGCGGACTTATGTCGGGTATATTTGAGGAATGTGGTCGATATTTCTCGATAAATCACTTTTTAAAGGACTATAATACCATAGAGGATGGCGTTAGCTTTGGTATAGGTCACGGTGGAATAGAGATGCTTATAATTGTCGGATTTTCTATTCTTTCCAATTTGCTCACATACAACACCATTCTTGCAAAGGGTATTGAGGGAGCTTATGGCACAGCTATAACACCAGAGCAAACAACAGTTCTAGTTGATACTCTAAATAAATTTGCAACCATTGCACCAGGAATGATTGTAGCCTCAATAGTAGAAAGAATATTTGCTATAATACTACACATTTCACTATCTGTTATCATATTTATAGCTGTTAAGAATCACAAGAAGTGGCTACTACCAGTTTCGATACTACTACACGCTCTTGTAAACTTCCCAGCAGGACTATATCAAGCTAATATGATAAAAAATGTATTCATAGTAGAGACACTTGTAGGAGTAGTAGCTCTAGGTTGTGCGGCATTTGCTATATATGTTTACAAAACCTTTGGACAGACTATAGAGGTTCCAGCACCAAAGCTACCAAAACAGAAAAAGCTTAAAAATTAAGAGATGAGCTTTATTTAGAGTTGAGAGTGGGTTCGCTTCGCTCACAATGACGAAT
>SAMEA104404106__coassemble_1602_pt1 | contig 16588 bp, 16 predicted proteins | sample SAMEA104404106__metabat2_high_PE_070 | metagenome-assembled genome bin SAMEA104404106 (sample SAMEA104404106) | Balaenoptera acutorostrata
CGCCCCAACGGCGTGAGTTGAAAAAGTAAGACAAGATGATATGCTAAAAGTGAGGCACAAACTATCCGTCAAAACAAACAAAAAGAAACCTCCTCCTCTAGAAGAAAATAAGACTTGAGATAAAGAACTATCCGTTAAGTTAATTCGTCATTCGTCATTCGTCATTCGTAATTTTTAGAAAGTGAGCGTTAGCGATACTACTATATCATTTTAGTTATATCTATATGCGAAAAAAGCATTATACAAACATATATCTAAGTGTTAATATAATAACGATGAGTATGTTAAGGGTATATAAAAACAATCTATATAATTATATTTTTGTTAAAATACAATAGTAATGTGTTTTTTATAACAATAATATATTCGTGGTAAAAGAAAACTTGCTTAATCATAAAATGATTAAACAAATAATTATATTTATATTTTGGAGGTTTTATATTATGGGACGTTTTACACTACCAAGAGATCTATATCATGGAAAGGGCAGTATTGATGAGCTTAAAAACCTAACAGGTAAAAGAGCTATCGTTGTTGTTGGTGGCGGTTCAATGAAACGCTTTGGTTTCTTGGACAGAGTTGTTGACAACCTAAAGGCTGCTGGTATGGAGGTTGAGCTATTCGAGGGTGTCGAGCCAGATCCAAGCGTTGAAACAGTTATGAAGGGCGCAGAGGCTATGCGTAAATTTGAGCCTGACTGGATTGTTGCAATGGGTGGTGGTTCACCAATTGATGCAGCAAAAGCTATGTGGGCATTCTATGAGTACCCAGAGGTTACTTTTGAGGATCTATGTAAACCATTTAACTTCCCAACACTACGTCAAAAAGCTCATTTCTGTGCTATTCCTTCAACATCAGGTACAGCTACAGAGGTTACAGCTTTCGCAGTAATTACAGATTATGCTAAGGGTATTAAATATCCAATGGCTGACTTCAATATCACACCAGATGTTGCAATCGTTGACCCAGACTTAGCTGAGAAAATGCCTAAGAAGCTAACAGCTCATACAGGTATGGACGCTATGACACACGCTATCGAGGCTTATGTTTCAACACTAAATTGCGACTATACAGATGGTCTAGCTCTACACGCAATCAAGCTAATCCACGAATTCCTAATTCCTTCATATAACGGTGATATGGACGCTCGTGACCGTATGCACAATGCACAATGTCTAGCTGGTATGGCATTCTCAAATGCTCTACTAGGTATAGTTCACTCAATGGCTCACAAGACAGGTGCTGCTTACTCAGGCGGACACATTGTTCACGGCTGTGCAAACGCTATGTACCTACCAAAGGTAATTAAATACAACAGTAAGGATGCTACAGCTGCTGAGAGATATGCTCACATTGCTAGATTTATCGGTCTTGAGGGCGACACAACAGAGGCTCTTGTAGACGCTCTAATTGCTGAAATACGCAATATGAATAAACAACTAGATATTCCAACATGTATTAAGTACTACGAGGGTGGTATAATAGATGAGAAGGAATATATGGAGAAGCTATCAAAAGTAGCTACACTTGCTATAGGAGATGCTTGCACAGGCTCTAACCCACGTCAACCATCACAAGAAGATATGGAAAAACTTCTAAAAGCAGTTTACTATGATGAAGAAATTGATTTCTAATTTATAAAAACTAAAGAATTTATTACATAGAAGACAGTGGCGGACTAATTCTTCGTCACTGTTTTTCTTAAATTACAGAAATTTTACAAAATATTTAAAATTTTTGTGAAAAACTATTTCTTTTTATTGAAATATGTAGTATAATACATAGTGATATAATTATCACAAAAAAATATATTATGGAGAGTGAAGTACGTGTATAAAATAGTTGAAAAAACTTCTTTAAACCCAACTGTATCAAAAATGGTAATATCTGCTCCTTTGATTGCTAAAAAGGCTCAGGCAGGTCAATTTATCATCGTTCGTGCAAAGGCTGATTCTGAGAGAATTCCTTTGACTGTGGCTGATTACGACAGAGAAGCAGGCACTGTAACTATCATCTATCAAATAGTAGGCGGTTCTACAATGGAGCTTGATACTCTTTGTGCTGGAGATAGCGTAGAGGACTTTGTAGGTCCTCTTGGAAAAGCTAGTAAGCTTGACGGACTAAAGAAAGTAGCAGTTGTAGGTGGTGGTGTTGGTTGTGCTATCGCATATCCAACAGCTAAGAGACTTCACGAGCTAGGCTGTGAGGTACACACAATAACAGGCTTTAGAAATAAGGATTTAGTTATTCTTGAGGACGAGTTTAAGGCTGTAAGTGATAAACAAATTATGATGACAGATGACGGAAGCTACGGCGAAAAGGGTCTTGTTACAACAGCTCTTGAAAATCTAATCAAAGAGGGTAACGAGTACGACGAGGTTATAGCTATAGGTCCACTAATAATGATGAAATTTGTATGTCAGCTTACAAAGAAGTACGACATTAAAACAACTGTAAGTATGAACCCAATTATGATTGACGGTACAGGTATGTGTGGCGGTTGTCGTTTGACAGTAGGTGGAGAAACAAAATTCGCTTGTGTTGATGGACCAGACTTTGATGGACATCTTGTAGATTTTGACGAGGCTATGGCTCGTGGCTCTATGTATAAGAATTTTGAATCCCACGCAAGAGAGGATGACTGTAACCTATTCAAAAAGGAGGTTGAATAATTATGCCTAATATGTCTTTAACAAAATGCCCAATGCCAGTTCAAGAGCCTGATGTTCGTAACAAAAACTTTAAAGAGGTTGCTTTGGGTTACACATACGAAATGGCAGTAGAAGAGGCAAAAAGATGCCTAAACTGCCCTAAAAAACCTTGTCAATCAGCATGTCCAGTTGCTATTGATATTCCAGCTTTCATTAAATGTGTAGCAGAGGAGGATATGGACGGAGCTTATGAGGTACTAAGCAGTAGCTCAGCATTGCCAGCAGTTTGCGGTCGTGTATGTCCACAAGAGAACCAATGTGAAGGTAAATGTGTACGAGGTATAAAGGGTGAGGCTGTAGCTATTGGTAGACTAGAGAGATTTGTTGCTGACTGGCACAGAGAGCATAACCACGATGAAGTACAGGTTCCAACACCAAATGGCCATAAGGTTGCTATCATAGGTGCAGGTCCAACAGGACTTACAGCAGCTGGTGACCTAGCTAAATTGGGCTATAAGGTTACTGTATACGAGGCTTTGCACGTTGCAGGTGGCGTTCTAATGTACGGTATTCCAGAGTTTAGACTTCCAAAGACAATAGTACAAACAGAGATTGATGGTCTAAAGAAACTAGGCGTTGACATTGAAACAAATATGGTTATCGGTAAAGTACTAACAGTTGACGAGCTATTCGAGATGGGCAACGAAGCTATCTATATAGGTAGTGGTGCTGGTCTACCAAGATTTATGAACATCCCTGGTGAGAGCCTAAAGGGTGTTTATAGTGCAAACGAGTACCTAACACGTATAAATCTAATGAAGGCATATTTACCAGACAGCAAGACACCTATCCGTCACAGCAAGAACGTTGCAGTAGTTGGCGGTGGTAACGTTGCTATGGATGCTGCAAGAAGTGCTAAGCGTCTAGGTGCAGAGAACGTATACATTGTATATCGTCGTGGTATGGAGGAGCTACCAGCTCGTAAAGAAGAGGTTGAGCATGCAGAAGAAGAGGGAATCATCTTCAAGACACTTACAAACCCTGTTGAGGTTGTCGGTGACGAGAACGGCGAGGTTGTAGGTATGAAGTGCGTAGAAATGGAGCTTGGTGAGCCAGACGAGAGCGGTCGTCGTCGTCCTATGGTTAAGGAAGGCAGCGAATTTGTTCTTGATGTTGACACAATGATTATGTCAATTGGTACAAGTCCAAACCCACTAATTCGTTCAACAACACCTGGATTGGATACAAATAAACACGGTTGTATCATCACAAATGGTCCAGACGGTCTTACAACTCGTGAGGGCGTATATGCTGGTGGTGACGCAGTTACAGGCGCAGCTACAGTTATTCTTGCTATGGGTGCTGGTAAAGAGGCGGCTAAGGCTATTGATGAGTACATCAAATCAAAAAACTAATTTTACATAAAAAATAGAATGAATTTTTAGCTCACGGTGGATTTTTCTGCTGTGAGCTTTTTTTGTATGTGTGAAAAAATCTCTATTTAGACAGGATCGTTCCTATTACTTTTTTTACCATAAAATTGTACAAAAAAACAGTATAATTTTATATGTTTTGGATATATATAACAAAGAAATCCTCAGAATTTTAATTTTTTTTATATTATATTGTATGTAAAAAATAATAGTGATATAATTCATTATTGGTAAAATCTAAATGAAGAGACCTTATTTTATAAAAGGAAGTGTATTTTTATGACATTGGATTTAACAAAGGGAAGGACAGGAAGTGTTCTGTTAAAGTATTCCTTGCCACTATTTGCAAGCGTAATTTTCCAGCAGCTATATAATATTGCTGATAGCTTTGTAGCTGGTAAATATCTGGGTGAAAATGCCCTGGCAGCAGTCGGAAACTCATATGAGGTAACGCTCATATACCTATCCTTTGCTTTTGGTTGTAATATAGGTGCATCGGTTATAACAGCCAGATTTTTTGGAAGTAAAAGGTACAAGGAGCTAAAAACAGCTATTTCTACATCTTTTATTATGAGCATAGGAGTTTGTATTTTGCTTATGCTTTTGGGCTTTTTGTTTTCACCGCTTTTACTTCATATAATAAATACTCCTGATAATATCTTTGCAGATACAATGACATATATAAATATTTATACCTTGGGGCTTATATTCCTATTTTTATACAATATTACTACTGGTATATTTGCGGCTATGGGTGACTCGGTAACTCCGTTTATATTTCTTTCAATATCCTCGGTAGTAAATATATTTATGAACATATATTTTGTAAAAAACCTTAATATGGGCATAGCAGGACTTGCGTGGGCAACCTTTATTTGTCAGAGTATAAGCTGTATACTATCAATTATAGTACTTATAAAGCGTCTAAGAAAGATAGAGCATGGAGTTGGTAAGGCACCGTTATTTTCGGCTAAGATACTAAAGCAAATTGTAGTAATAGCAGTACCAAGCACCCTACAGCAGTGCTTTATTTCTGTAGGAAATATAATAATTCAAGGTACGGTAAATAGCTTTGGAATACCAGTAATGGCGGGCTACACAGCGGCAATAAAGCTCAATAACTTCGCCCTTACCTCCTTTACTACTCTCGGTAATGCTATGTCAAACTTTACCTCTCAAAATCTTGGAGCATCGGAAACTGGGCGTATTAACGAGGGCTACAAGGCAGGCTTTGTAATAATAGAGGTTGTGGCTATTGTATTTACAGCTCTATATCTAATATTTCCGTCAAGGCTTGTATCAATATTCCTACCATCTGAATCCTCAAGCCTTGAGGCTATAAAATCAGGAACTCAATTTTTCCACATAATAGCTCCTTTTTATTGCTTAATAGCTATAAAGCTCATATCTGACGGTGTTTTGCGTGGCTGTGGCAGGATGAAAGAATTTATGATAGCAACATTTGCAGACCTTACATTAAGGGTGATACTATCAAAAATATTATCTCTTTCGATATTGCCATTTGGAAGTACTGGCATTTGGCTCTCTTGGCCACTTAGCTGGATAATTGGAATGATTCTTTCGGTTATATTTTATACTAAGCTCAAAAAGGAAAATTTTGGTATAAATTTGGAAAAATCTCTGTAATTATGGGTGTTAAGATGTAAAATCTTTTTAAAACAGTTGACATATTTAACAATATATTTTATGATTATATAGTAATATTATATTATTTTTTAGATGAAAATTTGGGAGGAAATAAATGCGAGTTATAACAGGCACTCATAAAGGACGCAAGCTTATGACACTTGAGGGCAGAGACGTCCGTCCTACTACTGATATGGTAAAGGAAGCTATGTTCAGTATGATACAGTTTGATATTGATAGCGCTAATGTTTTGGATTTGTTTTGTGGCTCAGGACAGCTTGGAATAGAGGCTATAAGTCGTGGAGCGGCTAAGGTTACTTTTATTGATTTTTCAAAGGAGTCAGTAGCGGTTACTAGACAAAATTTGCTTAATTTAAAGCTTGAAAAGCAGGGTAGCGTTGCAGTTATGGACTCAATTTCATTTCTTAAAAACTGTAGAGATAAATTTGATATAGCACTACTTGACCCACCCTATGAGCAGGGAATGATAGCAAAGGCTCTACCTATACTTGCAACAAAAATGAAGTCTCACGGTACTATTGTGTGTGAAAGTGCCGCTAGTGAGCAGCTACCAGCAGAGGTTGATGGTTTTACGATTGAAAAAGAGCGTAAATACGGTAAAATTAAGCTTACTGTTTACAGAAAAGCGGAGGAAGAATGATGAAAACTGTTGTTTGTCCAGGTAGCTTTGACCCAATTACAAACGGACATTTGGATATAATAAAAAGAGCAGCGAAGCTTTTTGATAGGGTAATCATTCTAGTTGCAAATAATGTAGAAAAAAATGGAAGCTTTACAGCAGAGGAAAAGCTTTCTATGATAGAAACAGTATTAAAAACTGAGCCTTCTCTTTCAAATGTTAGTGTAGATAGCTTTGATGGACTACTTGTGGACTACATAAGGGATAATGATATAAGTGCAGTTGTGAAGGGACTTCGTGCGGTATCGGACTTTGAGTACGAATTTCAGATGGCACTTACAAACAGGCATTTATATTCAGATTTTGAAACTCTTTTTTTTACTCCAGCAGGCGAAAATATGTATTTAAGCTCAAGTATAGTTAGACAGCTTGGAAGTTTAGGTGGAGATATAAGTGACCTTGTCCCAGAATGTATACTTGACACTATACGTGAAAAGCTATTAAAATGATAAAATCTTGACTAAGAGCTGAGAGCTTTTAATATGAAATTAGACTTATAAGCTCTTAGCTCAGTGTTCTCAACTATATAAGCTGTCGGAAATAACCGACACTAGAAAGGAATTAGATATGTCAGTAAGTATAATTGATGAACTAAGCTCTCTAATAGATATGATAAATAATTCACCAATGAGAAATGGTTCTGTAAAAAATCAGCTAATACAGATGATTGAGGATATTATGGTTCAGCTTCCTACTGTTATTTCTGAGGCTGAAAAAATAACAAAACGCAAAGAGGAGATACTCTCCAGTGCGCAAAGCTTAGCTAACCAAAAGCTTATAACAGCCGAAAATAACGCAAATAACATTGTCACACAGGCAAACGAAAAGGCACAGGCTGTGCTTGATAATAATAACCTCAAGGAGCAGGCAAAAATGAGAAGCGAGCAGATGATAATGGATGCTCAGCAAAAGGCGAATAGTATTGTAAATAAGGCAAATGAATACGCACAGAGATTGACAGAGGATACTATTGCGAAAACAACTAAGATGATGGCAGATTCCGAGGTTCAAAGAAGTAGACTGGAATCAGATACATATAACTATGTATCAAGTATGCTAACTAACCTAGAGCAGACCTTACATAATGTGACGATTGATGTTAAGAATAATCAGCAGGCACTTAGACTGCAATCAAATAGAAAAAAATAGTTATTAATAGTTATTATAAATTAGGAGAGGGTTGTTTGTTTAGATGCAAATGGTCCTCCTTAATCATATTTTATAAATTTTTTGAAAGAAGTGTGTTTTTATGAAGCTTTTGTTTATAGTACTAAACAAAGTAGAAATGCTTGAGGCATTGCTTGAAACAATGACAGCCAGAGGACTGAGAGGTGCGACTGTTATTGACAGTAAGGGTATGGTAAGACTACTTACTGAAAATGAGGATTTCCCTCTCTTTGGCTCACTTAGATATTTGCTTGATAGTGATACCGACGACAACAAGACAATATTTATGGTGCTTTCCAATGAGCAAGCAGAAATTGCAAAGCAAACTGTAAGGGATATTCTAGGTGATTTATCACAGCCAAATACTGCTATTATGTTTACATTGCCAGTTGACGATGTAGAGGGAATAGGAGCGGTGGAATAATTATGAAATTGCCTACTATACTAATACTTGGAATTATACTTTTATCAGGCATACTTTTTGGAAGACTAGTAAAGCAATTTAAGCTTCCAAACGTTACAGGCTATCTTATTGCGGGACTTATTATTGGTCCCTATTGCTTAGGGATTATTCCAAAGGAGCTAATAGAGCCACTACACCTTGTGTCCGAGGTAGCTCTTGGATTTATAGCCTTTAACATAGGCACAGAGTTTAAGATAAGTTATTTTAAAAAGGTGGGAGCAACTCCTATTATAATAGCCTTTATGGAGGCAAGTGTTGCAACAATTTTGGTTACTGTAGTTTGTCTGCTATTTAGGTTTGACCTATGCCTATCAATTATGCTTGGAGCTATAGCGGCGGCGACGGCTCCTGCGGCAACTGTAATGGTAGTAAAGCAGTATAAGGCGAGAGGTCCTGTTTCGGAAACACTTCTTAGTGTAGTTGCTATTGATGATGCGGCAGCTCTTATGCTATATGGCTTTGCGGCAGCTATTGTAAATACAATTAGTAATCCTTCTGGTGGAGTTAGTATTATGACTGTGCTTTCACCTATAATTGAAATTGTACTTTCTCTTGTTATTGGTGCTATTATGGCACTTATATATAAGATATTTCTAAAATACTTTAAGAAAGGCTCAAATAGACTTATAAGTATTGCAGCTATACTTTTTATAGGTACGGGAATATCGAATATGCTTCATTTGTCATCACTTCTTATGTGTATGGCGTGTGGAGCAACACTTGTAAACATATCCTCAGCTACTCTTGATGTAGTAAAGCAGGTGGATAATTTTACTCCTCCTATATTTGTAGGCTTTTTTGCCCTTTCAGGAGCTGAGCTTAACCTTGCAATTTTGCCACAGATTGGACTAATAGGAGTGCTATACATAGTGTCTCGTGTAATAGGAAAAATTCTCGGTGCATCACTTGGAGCTATAATATCTAAGGCATCACCAACAATTAAGAAATACATAGGCTTTACCCTTATTCCGCAGGCTGGTGTTGCCATAGGTCTTTCGCTAATGGCGGCAGAAATGATGCCAGAGTATGGAGATACAATAAGGGCGGTTATTCTTTGCGGAACACTCATTTATGAGCTAATAGGCCCAGCTATCACGAAATTTGCTCTTGTAAAGGCTGGAGAAATAAAAACTGCATAGAATAAATAATTGAATACACATCAAAAAACCACCTAAGCTATAATTTTTAGCTTAGGTGGTTTTTTATAAAGTTCTATAATTTTTATCTTCTCATTCTTCTTTGAGATATTGCTATCATTTTAAAATCGTTTATGCTGTAGTCAAGAAAGGCCTTATAGCCACAATATGTATCCTCTGGTGCGCAGTAGATTTCTCTTTGCATTCTGTGACAGCCACCACCACAAAATTGTGAGTAGGGGCAGGTGTTACATAGTGATGATTTTTCCTTGTGCCTTGTCAAAAAGTCTTGAGCCACGTTTGATTTAAGTAAATCCATAACGCTAGTATCAGTAAGACTTCCCATACGGTATTTATCAATACAATAAAAGTCGCAAGGATATACACTTCCGTCACTCTCAACTACTATTTGACATGTGCATCTTCCATTAATTCCGCAGGAGGTCGGTACACCGTAGGCAAGCAGGTTTACTATATCGTCAAATAGCTTTATACTTCTGTATTTTCCAAGCCTCAAATCCATTAGCCACAGCTTAAATAATTCCGTATAAAAAGTAGCAAACCTCTTTGGACGTAATGCGTACGGACTTTTTCCAGGCTCATCAAGATTACCAAGACAAGGTGTAAACTGTACATAATCAAAGTTATTTTGACAAATCCATTTCCAAACCTGTTGCGGGTGCTGAGCAATTTCTGATGTAAGGGTACATAGCACATTAAATTCTACTTTGTGCTTTCTCATAAGTAGTACTGTATTTAGAACAGAATTATAAGTACCCTTATTGTCTATATCTATTCTACAGCTATTGTGTGTTTTTGGCATAGCATCAATGGATATACCTACTAGAAAGTTGTTTTGATGTAGAAATTCGCACCAAGCATCGTCTAGCAGAGTTCCATTAGTCTGTAGTGCATAGCCGATATTTATTTTATTTTTTCTTGTGCTTACCATCTCAACAAAGCTCTTGTACCAATCAAGACCTACAAGCGTTGGCTCTCCACCTTGAAATGTAAAGTGTAGCTGGTCTCCGTCATTTAGATTGCTAAATATGTTATCTAAAATATGAAGTACTGTATCCTCAGTCATTTTTCCAAATGAAAAGGTGTCTCTCTTTCCAGCCAAATCGGCGTAAAAGCAATATTTACAGCGTAGGTTACACGCAGATGACGAGGGCTTTAGCATTACGGTTATAGAGTTCATTTTTGTGCCTCCCTAGTATATTTTCTATGTATACATATAATTATATAAAAATTTGTGGGAAATTTCAAGATTTTTTCTTCTAAAAATAAGCCCCTGTGCCTTGATTTTTTTGATAAAATATGATAGTATGTATACATAGTAAATAACTATTAAAAGGGAGTGTATGAGTGATAGAGGAAAATATTAAATATGATGTATACAAGTCCCTAGAGTCAGATATAGTCTCATTAAGGCTTTTGCCAGGAGAGGTTATAACCGAAAAGGAGCTGTGCGAAAGATTTAATATGTCACGCACACCAATACGTAGTGTACTTCAGCGTTTAGAGGAAAATGGATTTATTAGCATAGTTCCTCACAAAAGCACAACAGTAACAACTATTAAGCTTGATATAGTAACTCAGCTTATATATCAGAGGATAGCGGTCGAAAGTATGGTATTGCGTGATTTCATAAGAAATTATAATCCTACAGAAATAGAGAATGTAAGGTATCAAGCAAGACTTATGGAAGAGCTTGCCGAAAAAATTTTGAGTAGCAAGGACTTTGATATACAAGAATTTTTGGAGAGAGACCACAAAATGCACGAGGTGTGGTTTAACGCTACAGATAAGGCTTATCTATGGAAAAATATTACAAAGCCAGACCCAAACTATGCAAGACTTATGCGACTTGATGTCTTGGTGGCAAACAATATTGAGGACGTCATTAACGAGCATAGACAGCTAATGGATATAATTGATAACAGAAAATTTGATAGGATTGAGGAGTGTATATCCTTGCACCTTTATGGAGGAGTAAGGAGACTTGGAAGTCGACTGTTTTCTGATGAATATAAAAGATATTTTGGGGAGTCAAGGAGTTAGTAATTTACAGTAAGGGGAGTTAGTTTTGGAAAAGGAAAAACACATTGTGCAAAAGCCAATAGTTATGGTAATGCTTGCACTTCTTAGTACGGCGCTATGGGGTAGCGCAAGCCCAGCTATTAAAATAAGCTATGATTTATTTAGAATAGGCGCAGATGATATGTATAGTAAGTGCCTTATAGCGGGCATAAGATTTATTATAGCGGGCGCTATAGTTATTATTTATGAGATGATAAAAAATAGAAAGATAGCTTTCCCAGAGGCAAAGGAATTTCCAAAGCTATTGGGACTTGGTGCTGTTCAGACTGCGCTACAATATCTACTTTTTTATTCGGGACTTGCATATACAACAGGTGGAAAGGGAGCTTTATTTTCATCTATAGATGGATTTTTTATAGTTTTATTTACTCCACTATTTTTTAAGGGGCAAAAGCTTACAGTAAGCAAGATTTTCGGCTGTATAGTAGGCTTTGCAGGTCTTGTGCTTACAAGTGTAGGCACGGATATATCAAAGCTTGCAGGCTTTAGTATTCGAGGAGAGGGCTTTGTAGCTCTTTCGGCTCTTTGCTTTGCAACAAGCTTTTTCTATGCCAAAAAGCTTATGAAAAGAATGTCACCAGCTACAGTTACAGGCTGGAATATGGTGCTTGGCGCAAGTATACTTATAGTTGTCGGTCTAATAGGTGGTGGCAAGATATATTGGGGTAATGGTTGGAAGGCTATCCTAGTTCTTACATATCTATGCCTACTATCGTCCGTAGCATACACTGTGTGGAGTCTACTTATGAAGTACAATCCAGTAAATAAGGTTTCGATACTAAAGCTATTTACTCCAATTTTTGGAGCTATTTGGTCAGCCTTATTACTAAATGAGGCATTTACATTTATAAATCTTGTAGCCCTAGCACTAGTTTGCTGTGGTATATGGGTTATAAACCGTGAGCCATAATAATAAAGTCTTTTCACAAATTTCATCATATTATTACACAAATAGTAGGAGCAGAGTTTTTAATTAAACCCTGCTCCTATTATTTTATATTTTTATAAGCTCTATAACTGTTTCTATATGTCGTGTGTGTGGAAATAGGTCTACAGGCTGAATAGTTTTTGCCTTGTAGCCCATAGCCTCAAGAATATTAATATCTCTTGCGGCTGTTGCGGGGTCGCAGGAAACCATAACTATTTTTTCTGGTGTCATATTTACTATTGATTTTAGTGTGTCCTCGCTACAGCCCTTTCGTGGTGGGTCAACGATAATTACCTTTGGTTTTGTATTTTTTTGCGATAGCTCCTTTGATGCTACCTCAGCATCACCACAAATAAACTCTGCGTTATTGAGTTTTGCCCTTTTTGCGTTGAGTTTAGCATTTTCGATAGCCTCAGGAACTATTTCTACACCGATAAGCTTTGCCGATGGGTGCTGTGCAAGAATTGAAAGTCCAATAGTACCAGCTCCGCAATATAGGTCAAGAAATACATCTCCGTCATTAAGACCCGCAAGCTCAGATGCCTTTTTATATATGATTTCAGCACCCTTCTTGTTTACTTGGTAGAAGCTTTCAGGGGAAATATCAATATCCACTCCACAAAGAGTATCCGTTATAATTGAAGCTCCCCATATAAGCTCGGTTTTGTCACCCAAAATTACGTTTGTATTTTTTGTATTGATATTTAGCTGTATGGACTTTATTTGAGGGAAGTAGGCTGTAATTTCTTCTACGAATTCTTTTTTTCTTGGAATTGATTTTCCGTTAATAATAAGAGTTAGCATTATTTCCCCTGTAGACTCTGCATAACGGAGATAGATGTGTCTAAATAAGCCTTTACCTGTCTTTTCGTCATATATGTCAGCTTTTACTCTGTCGATGTATGAGCAAACAAAGCTTGTTATTTGTGAGAATATTTTTGGCTGAAGAATACAGTCGTCTATTGGCACAACGGAGTGTGTTCGTGGAGCAAAAAAACCACAGGAGGCTCTGCCGTCCTTGTCCCTAGTTAGTGGATACTGTCCCTTGTTTCTATATCTAAATATATCCGGTGAGCCTATTATAGGTGAGACAGTTGCATCTGTTTTAGCTATCCTTTCCATAACATCACGCACCCAAGCTTCCTTGTATGAAAGCTGTTCGTTATACTCGGCGTATTGTAAGGCACAGCCACCGCAACGCTTGAATACAGAGCAAGGAGGCTCTATTCGTGCCTTTGATGGAGTTATTATTTCCTCGCATTTGCCAAACATATAGTTTTTTAGCACCTTTACAATCCTAATTTTAACCTCTTCGCCCTTGAGTGTATTTGGTGTAAATATTACGGTATTTTCGTATCTTGTAACTCCGCTGCCCTCGTTTGTAACATCAGTTATTGTAGCTGTTATAATGTCGTTTTTTTTGAGCATTCTTCTATCCTTTCGCCTTATTTATATTCTTTTGAAAGTCTAATTATTTTTTCAAGTCTGTGGTTTACGCCCGAACGAGATATAGGTGGATTACATATTTCACCTAGCTCCCTTAGTGACATTTCAGGGTTTTCGAGCCTTAATTTAGCTATTTCACATAGATTATTCGGTAGTTTTTCTTCGCCTATAGCATCGAAGAGTAGCTTGATAGCCTCTATTTGCTCTGTAGATGCCTTGACGGTTTTTTCGATATTTGCCGTGTCGCAGTTTGAAAGTCTATTGGCTGAATTTCTTATTTCCTTTAGGATTTTTGTGTTCATAAGCTCCATTGAAAGAGTGGTACAGCCCAAAAACACAAGTAGATTTTCAATTTGCTCGCTATCGTGGAAGTAGATAAATTTTACTCCTCGACGCTCATTTATGTGTGGGAAAAAACCTACCTCATTGAGCATATCATATAGCTGGTCAAACTTTTCACCATTGGATGGAGCAAATTCAAGGCTGTAGCTTTTTTCGGGATCGCTAAAGCTCCCGCACGAAAGAAATACACCAGCTAGAAATGCCGCTGTACCACCCTCACCGCCGAGCAAGTCAAAGGTTACCCCCTCGGGATATAGCATAGAAAAGTAATTTAAGAGATTAATTCTGTCTATCATATCATCTAGTGTCACATTATATGTAAGCATAGGCTCAAGCGTTTTTGATATAGTGACTGTGCCTTGCAAATTGATTACATCGTGTATAATATCAGAAAAAAATCTTGCAACCTGCTTTTCTCTAGTTGTAAGTCGTATTTCAGATGGCTCATATCTCTGTATATAGTAAACCAGTCCGCACAAAAGTTGATTTTTATATTCAGACCTAAATGTCTTATTTTGCAAAATATCCCTTTTTAGCTGAACGGTATAGGTATCCTTTTTATTGTTGTTAGGCATTTTTGTATCTATCCTTTATAGCAGTATAATCTCAGGCTCAAGAGTATAGCCTGTCTTTTCAAAAACAATATTTTTTACATCTGTCATTAGGGTATTTACGTCTCTTGCTGTAGCGTTATTTACATTAATTACAAATCCTGCGTGTAGCTTACTTATTTGAGCGCCACCCACAGTATAACCCTTTAGTCCGCACTGCTCTATAAGAGCACCTGCAAATGCACCCTCTGGACGCTTAAAGGTACTGCCAGCACTTGGGTAATTAATAGGCTGTTTTTCCTTTCGTCTATTCATATAGTCGTTCATTCTAGCTGTAATGTCTGCTTTAATATCTGGTGTTAGCTCTATAGTAGCTGATATAATTGCACACCTATGCTCCTTAAAATAGCTGTGTCTATAGGAAAAGTCAAGTTCATCTGTATTTTTAGTATGGATATTTCCTTTTTCATCAAGATAGGTTACGCTTTTAATAACGTTTTTCATTTCACCGCCATAGGCACCAGCGTTCATAAATACAGCTCCGCCAATGCTTCCTGGAATACCATAGGCAAATTCTAGTCCACTAAGTGAATGCTCCTTTGCATAGTTACATACGGAAATAAGGCTTGCACCAGACTGTACTGTAAGCTCATTTTTGCTATGTGAAATAGATTTAAAGCTTTCACTAAAGGAAATTACAGCCATATCAATTCCGTCATCATTTACAAGTAGATTTGAACCTCTGCCCAAGAAAAAAAGCGGTATTTCGTATCTATTTGCAAGATTAATAATGCTTTCAATCTCATTTATTGTACTTGGGGTTATAAAGATGGGAGTATTACCGCCTATTTTAAATGTAGTATGATTTTTCATAGGCTCGTCTTCTTTAAATGATATATTAAGCTTATTTAAGCTGTCAATAAATATTTCTTTATTTTTCAAGGTATAACCTCCCTTAAAATATTACTAAGGCAAAACAATGCCTTTTTTATTTTCTATGTAATTTTTAAATTTTTCGTAGCTAGAGTTAAGTATTTCATCCTCGGCAAAGCCTGCCTCCTCTAAAATAGCAAGAGACTTATCAACTCTGCCAACATTTAGGTATATGTGTGCATCCGAGGAGGCTACGACCTGCACACCATATTTTTTACAAAGCCTTGCTACCTCTAGGCAATTTTCCTCACTACCCTTTCTTGATAGAAAAGAGCTGTTATTTATTTCGACAACCTTGTTGTTTTTAGCAAAAGCCTTGATAACTGTTTCGTAGTCGCACTTATATGTAGGCTGTCCCATGTGACCTATGCAGTCAACATAAGGGTTTTCGGCAATTTTTAGCCAAAGATTTGTGTATTCATCATAGCTTAGGTTTGGTGCTAGTGTGGACTGGTGCATTGATGCAATTACCCAGTCAAGCTCTTCTAGTATATTTTTCTTTACGTCAATACTTCCGTCTGCTAGTACATCAGATTCACAGCCCCTTATTACAACAATATCGCGCATTATGCGTGGCACGGTTCTGCAAAGGTTTGTTAGAAACCACTCGTGTGGTCCGCAGGGCATTTTTGGTCCATGCTCTGTTATAGCTATAAATTTATGTCCTATTTCGTTTGCATAACGAACATTCTCGTCAATGGTGCTGTATGCGTGTTGACAAGCTACAGTATGTGTATGTGTATCTCCCTCTATTTTCATTTTGTTTCCCTTCTTTGTTTTTGTAATTGTCGGGAACGCCCGACAGCGATATTAAATCTAGTTTATCTTTGACTTATACCAACTACCCGAAATCAAGACTTACCTCGAATGACGAATTGTCATTAGAGTTGAGAGTTGAGAGTTGAGAGTGGAGAGAACTATCCTTTATAGTTTAAACTAGCCGTCTAACTAATTCGTCATTCGTAATTGTGAGTGGTGGCTCCACTCTTTTTAGAGTTGAGAGTTGAGAGTGGAGAGTGGAGAGTGGAGAGAACTATCCTTTCTAGTTTAAACTTAGCCGTCTAACTAATTCGTCATTCGTCATTCGT
>SAMEA104404106__coassemble_1613_pt1 | contig 16521 bp, 15 predicted proteins | sample SAMEA104404106__metabat2_high_PE_070 | metagenome-assembled genome bin SAMEA104404106 (sample SAMEA104404106) | Balaenoptera acutorostrata
AGGCAGAAAGGACAGTTACATCAAATCTATAGTATAGCAAGTAATGTAAAAGTACTTACTTTAAATCTACAGTCTTTGTCGCTTGTCGCAACGAGCGAAACACCATTTATTGAGAAGAGCATTTTAGAGAAGAGAAAATTTTAAGTTTTTCTCTTCTTTTTTTTGTACAAATTTAAACTAAAAAAGGTATGTTATATTTTTGGGTATTGTGGTATAATATTTAAGTTATGGTATAAAAGAATGAGTAATATGTTTTAGAAATGATGGAGGTTATTTTTTAATGTCATTATCTTTAGATACGTTTAATAGGTACAAGGAGGGAGTTTTTAATAAATTCCTTAATGGACTTAATCCTATGCAAAAGCAGGCAGTACTAAATACAAAGGGTTCTGTACTTATTCTTGCTGGAGCAGGTAGTGGAAAGACAACTGTTATTATCAATCGTATAGCCTTTATGCTTATGTTTGGTAATTCGGCTATGAATATGGATATACAGCCAGAGCTTACGAGTGAACAAGAGGAAATGCTAAAGGAGTGTTCGCTAAGTGGGAAGTATATGAATGAGGTTGCAGAGCTTTTAGCCTATGAAAGACCTTCGCCTTGGAATATCCTTGCAATTACCTTTACAAATAAGGCGGCGGGTGAGCTTCGTGACAGACTAGAGGCAAAGCTTGGCGAGGACGGAAGAAATGTTGCGGCAGGCACTTTTCATTCCACTTGTTCAAAAATACTTCGACGTGAAATAGATAAGCTAGGGTATAGCTCAGATTTTACAATATATGACACTGATGATTCATTGAGAATTATTAAAAAATGTATGGAGGAGCTACAGTTAGACGAAAAGCGTTTTCCACCAAGGAGCTTTATAGGTCGTATTTCTTCTGCAAAGGACAAAATGCAGTCTCCAGAGGATTTAGCTAAATTGGCTGGCAATAGCTCGGAAACCTTTTTGCTACAGGTGACAGCAAAGGTCTATGATGCATATCAAAAAAAGCTTAAAAATGCGAATGCACTTGATTTTGATGACCTAATTACTCTTACAGTAAGACTATTTAAGGAATATCCTGAGGTTTTGGAAAAGTATAGACGTAGATGGAAATATGTAATGGTTGACGAGTATCAGGATACAAACCACGCACAATATCTTCTTGTAAGTATGCTTGCTGGTGAGCATGGAAATATTTGTGTTGTTGGTGATGATGACCAAAGTATATATAAATTCCGTGGTGCTACTATCGAAAATATTTTGAGCTTTGAGGAGCAGTTTAAGAATACAAAGGTTATAAAGCTTGAACAAAACTACCGATGTACATCTAAGATACTTGATGCGGCAAATAATGTAATTGCTCAGAACAAGGGAAGAAAGGATAAAACACTTTGGACAAAAAATCCAAGCGGAAATAATATAGTCCATTACTCTGGCAGTGACGATAGACGAGAGGCGCTATTTATAGCAAAGACTATTGAAGAAAATCACGACAAGGGTGAGAGCTATAACAGCCACGCAATATTATACAGAATGAATAATCAGTCGAATAGTATTGAGCAGATGTTTATTCAAAGAAATATTCCATATAGAATAATTGGAGGCAGAAAGTTCTTTGACCGAAAGGAAATAAAGGATGTACTAGCATATTTACAGCTAATAAATAATACTGCGGATAACCTAAGACTTAAAAGAATAGTAAACGAGCCAAAGCGTGGACTTGGAGATGCAACTATTGCAACAGTTGAAGAAATAAGTACTATGCTTGGAATATCTATGTACGAGGTTATGCTTAATGCACACGAATATGCGCCACTTTCAAAGAAGGCAAAGAGCTTACAAGAATTTGCAGAGATGATTAAAGCCCTTGCAGATGAGGTGGACACGTTTACAGTATTGGATATTTTTGAAATGATAATTGATAAGAGTGGCTATGTTGCGGCATTAAAGGAGAAAAATGATATTGAGAGCGAGGGCAGACTTGAAAATATAGATGAGCTTCGCACTACTATTACAAAGTATATTGAGGAGACAGATGAGCCTAATCTTTCTGGCTTTTTGGAGGAGATAGCTTTATATACAGATGTGGACGGACTTTCTGATGACGATGATGCGGTTGTTATGATGACCTTGCACTCCGCTAAGGGACTAGAGTTTCCTTATGTCTTTATTGCTGGTATAGAGGAAAATATTTTCCCAAGCTTTCGTTCAAAGGATTCTCAGCAGGAGCTTGAGGAGGAGCGTAGACTTGCCTATGTGGGTATTACTAGGGCAAAAAAACAGCTATATGTTACAACAGCGGATCGCAGAATGTTAATGGGCAGAACTACCTATAATAAGGTGTCGAGATTTTTGGAGGATATACCATCTGAGCTTATTTTGGAAAAGGGTGATACAACCCAAAGCTACACACACAGCTTTGGAGGAGGAGCATCCTATGGAGGAGGATATTCCTCTCAACCACGACCACAAACCTATGGAGCTACTACAACTAAAAAAGCTACTTCAGCAACGCCAAAGGCAGAGCCATTCAAGTTTAAGGCAGGTGACAGAGTACATCATAAGATTTTCGGTGATGGTAAGCTTATGAGTGTAACCCCAATGGGTAGTGACAATATGGTAGAGATAGCTTTTGATAATGGAGCAACAAAGAAACTTATGACAAGCTATATTAAGCTTACAGAGGCTGAAAAATAAAATAGATAACGAGGTATATTTATGTTAAAGGTTGAAAACTTAGAAGCGATGAACTTTTTGAATGCTATCAGAGGAGCGAGAAATCCTATGAATAGCTGGTCGAGACTTGATAGCTATATTGATGAAAATGGTTATTTTGTTATGGGGGAAAATGATATGAGCCTTGCAACTAGACTATGCAAAGCAGGAAGTGACCACAGAAAGTTTTTAAGACAAATTTTTGTTACAATGGACATAACAGCACCTCTTTATTGGTGGAAGGAATTTGATACATATAAGGTTGCAACTGTTGCAAACTCCACAAGTACTATGCATAAAATCCATAGTCAAAGCTTTGAGTTAAGTCAGTTTAGCTGTGATAGGCTAAGTGAAAAGTCACTTGAGAGATTTGAAAGCTATATGGCTTATCTTGAGGAGCTTAGATTAAATTATGTCGAGACAAAGGATAAGGCAGTTTGGTATGAGCTTATACAGATGCTACCTACAAATTACAATCAAATGCGTACTTGTACAATGAACTATGAGACGCTTATTAATATATATAATGCTCGAAAAAATCATAAGCTAGATGAGTGGCACGTTTTGTGCGATGCAATAAAATCCTTGCCTTATGCAAAAGAGCTTATTACAATGGAGGAAGACTGAAAATGGGAAAATTAATAGTAATTGAGGGACTTGACGGAAGTGGAAAAGCAACTCAAACAGATTTGCTTTATAAAAAATTGACAGAAAAAGGAGTACCTTGTACAAAGATAAGCTTCCCAAACTATGCCGACAACACCTCAGCGCCTATTAAAATGTATCTTTCTGGACAGCTAGGTTCGCTCGGTGATGTTGGCGCCTATGGTGGTTCTATACTCTACACCGTGGACAGATACGGCAGTTATCTTAAAAACTGGAAGAAGGACTACAACGAGGGTAAGGTAATTCTTTGCGACAGATATACCACATCTAATATACCTCATCAAATGTCAAAGCTCCCAGAGGAGGAGTGGGAGTCATTTATAGATTGGCTATACGACCTTGAATTTAATAAGGTTGGTATTCCTGCGCCAGATGAGGTTATATATCTTGATGTATTGCCCGAGGTTTCAAGGAAGCTTTTGGCTAAGAGATATAATAATGACGAGAGCAAAAAGGACATTCACGAGTCTAATTTTGAATATCTATTAAAGTGCAGAAAAGCAGCTCTATTTGGGGCAAAAAAGCTAAACTGGAATATGGTTTCGTGCTGTGATGGCGAAAATATGAAAACAGTTGACGAAATAGCCGAGCTTATATATAATAGTATAACGGTTTTATAATATTTAGTTATGAAAAGAGGAATTATATTGAAATTTGAGCTTTTAGAAAGAATTAAATTTCCGTATGATGATATAGGTGGCTATGTTGATGCGAATTTGCTTATAAACCACAAGGGCAAGAAATTTGCAAAAAAAAGAGCGTCGATAAGACACTTTGAGGAGAGCTTTCCACGTTGGCAGTATGAGGAAATAGTGGGGAGTAATATTGACCTTGCTTTCGATACAGAAAAGCGCTGGCAAGGGGTTAATTTGGTGACAGATGACGAAAAACAATTCATTCTGTCGGTTTTTAGGAGACTACACGACAATAATGAGCAAAATCTCTTTGGAGGAATACTCACAGATGGGAAAAATAGCTTAGGCTATAGCGTTACAGCTCAGCTTGATGATGTAACAGCTGTTATACTTATAATGCGAGCAGTAAAAGAGGTTTCGGGACTTAATTCTGTACTTTACAGAGAGACAGCAAGGGCGCTCACTCAGCAAGTACCACAGCTTGAGAGAATATATTTAGGAGTGGGTGGCAGCAGCGTGGATATTCAAAATAGAAATTCATATTTATAATAAAAATAAACTAAGGAGAAATAACAAATGCTAAATATTGGTATGATGGTGGCTGTAGAAATACAGTCAGTAATAAAAAAATACTCCTCAAACGTTGAGGAGCTACACATAAGCGGATATGATGTAAAAAAGGTAGTAACAGACAAATATAACCTATTTATAGTAAAATCAGGAGCTGGTGAAATAGCAGCAGCGGCGGCAACTCAATTCTTGATAACACAATTTAATGTAGAATACATAGTAAACTTTGGTGTTGTTGGTGGACTTACAGAGGAGATGAGCACAACAAAGACCTGCATAGTTGAAAAGGTTGTTCACTATGATTTTGATACATCGTTAGTTGATAACTGTGAGGTGGGCAGATATATAGACTATCCAAGTGTATATCTTCCTACATCAAAGGAGCTATTAGATAAGGCACTTCATATATGCCCTGATTTAAAGAAGGTAATCTGTGCCTCTGGTGACAAGTTTATTGCCGATAGAGAGAAAAAAGAGGAGCTACATAGGCTCTATAATGCTGATATTTGCGAGATGGAGGCGGCGGCTATTGTGCTTACCTGTGACAGAAACAAGGTGCCTTGCCTATTAATCAAATGTATATCCGACGGCATTAGCGGTGGTGCTGATGAATTTTTAAAGGAAGTAAATAATTCAGCAGATATATGTCTTGAGATTACAGATAAAATACTTAACGAGCTATAAACTACCGCTGAGCCAGCGGTGGCATAATGGACAGTTACATCAAAACAATACTGTAGAGTGTAATATAAAAATATTTATATAGTGGTAATTCTAATTTCCGCCGAGCTGTCGCTCACAATGACGAATTGTTATTAGAGTGGAGAGCTTCGCTCAGAGTTGAGAGTTGAGAGTGGAGAGTGGGTTCGCTGTCGCTCACAATTACGAATGACGAATGACGAATGACGAATTAACTAGACGGCTAATTTAAACTAAAAAATATAGTAAGCTGAAGGCTTTATTTTATAAAAAAGTGAATTGTGCTAATGAACTATAAGAAAACCTCACGCCCATAATTAAATATGAGTGTGAGGTTTTTGTAATATTAAGTAATCTTAATTTTTTAAATGTTTTTCAAAGGCTTTATGAGTGTCAAGGTGAAATTGCTTAAAAAACAATATGAAAAAAATTATATATGCGACAATGGCGGAATATTGAGTTATAAATAGGGAAAATAACGCACCAATTATCAAAACTCCTGCCCATATAAGGCAAGAATTTCTCATATCCCTTGCAATATATGCTTTATCGTATAGCTTTTGTTAATCTTTTGGTAGTGAATTAAATCCAGATACTAATTTAGCTGACCTATCCTTTAATATGGCAAACAGAATGCCCATAACAGCAAAAGGAACAGCTACACATATACAAGCCCAAAATCCGATATTCACAAAATTCTCCCCTTTATATTTTTATTATATATAACCAAAGGTTTTAGTTATATAATAACCCCTTTTTAATATGTCCGTTGGAGTGTCACGACCAAAAGGTTTTCTCTTTTGTATAATGGCAAAATTTATTTTTGAAAATTGAGTAAAACTTTTGGTTTACTATCCTTTTGAGTTAATTTGCCGTTCGTCATTGTGAGCGTAAGCGAACCCACTCTCAACTCTCAACTCTCCACTCTAACGAAATTCGTCATTTTAAACGGTGGCGGTTTAACCCTTAGCTTTAATTTCTGTTGTTTTTCTACAGCTATGTGCTGAATTTATAAATACTGATAGCCTCTTATAAAGCACAAGAGTAATTATAGAAAGGAATATGCACTTTATAAGGTTAAAGGGTAGCACACCAAGGAAGATATATGTGTTTATGCTGTCGATGGTTGGGTTTATCTTGTTGCACATAGAAATTATTGCATCAATAGGCATTACCTTTGAAAAGAAAGGAATGAGCATATATTTATTTGTAAGCATACCAATGATAGTTGTTATAACACTTCCTGTCGCAAGTCCCAGCATAGCCCCTTTTTTTGTATGGTCCTTTTCGTAGAAAAGAGATACAGTTATACTAAATGCAGAAATCATAAGGAAGTCCGCAAGCTCACCAACATAGCCTGTTGTTGATGAAAAGGAGTGTATTATATCCTTTATTAAAGTAACCATAACAGCAGGTAACCAGCCGAACATAAATGCAGTAAGTAGGCTTATAAATCCGCTTAGGTCAACCTTTAAAAATGGTGGCATAAATGGGAGAGGGAACTCAAGGAACATAACTATTGTGGCAATAGCCGCAAATAGTGCCGAATAGGTAAGTTTTTTTGTTTTTGATACTGATTTAGTCATAATATAACTTCCGTTTCTGTCGTCTGCTCGACAAGTGTTAAAGTTAAGCTGTGGCAGAAAAATTTACAGCTTAACTAAAGCTTGCTTCGCAGTATAAGCTATATTATAATAAAAAACCCCACAATAAAGAGACTTATTGTGGGGCATATAATTACAATATAAATTTTGCTTCTTTCATCCGGACTATACCGTCGGTAGCGGAATATTAACCGCACTCTGTCACAATATGTGACTCGTGGACTTGTGCAAGAGCTTTGCCTTTACCACCGGTGGAGAATTTCACTCCGCCCCGAAACAACCTCTATTGTCATAATATTACTTTTGTTTCATTTTGTCAAGTAGAAATATAAAAAAATCCCACCAACTGTGGTGGGATAGAAAAAGGAGAAAAATTTATTTTGCTTTAAAGGTCTTACATAGGCTATGTGTGCCGTCAAATTCGATATTTACATCACTACTTGTGCATTGACAGCCACGGTTAAATACACAGTTTTTTGCAGAACACGAAATATCCAAATGCTCGTTTGGACTTGAAAATTCACAGCCACAGCTGTTGCTTGCACTACCACGGGGCATATAAGATGCACAGTTTGTGCCACAGCAGTCTGTTGCATTGTTACCACTTACGTTGATGTTTGGTCTACAGCAGCAACCACTACTGTTACTAGCACAGTCAACTACGCTACACGAAAGCTTATTCATTACTATTACCTCTTTATCTAAAAATATTATAGCTTATATTCCGCTACATATTTATTATTGCTCAAATTTTTCTTTTCAATACAAATTAATAAAAATTTAATTGTAAATAATTTTTTTTGTGGTACAATTAAACCTATGTGTAATTATAAAAATTACAAAAAATAAATTTATTGGAGACGTGAAAAAATGACACAGCTATTACAATTTCCAAAGCTTGGTTGGGCTTTTAATATCAACCGTGTCGCCTTTAGTATAGGTAATTTGGACATATATTGGTACGGTATTACCTTTGCGCTTGCCTTTGTAGTGGGACTTATTTATTTTAGCAGACGTACTCAAAAAATAGGCATACATCCAGATGATGCGCTAGATACTGTACTATGGGCAGTGGTTGGCGGTATAGTTGGCGCAAGAGCATATTTTGTTATATTCCAGTGGGATGCGCTATATAAGGACAATCCGTGGAAGATATTTGCATTTAGAGAGGGAGGACTTGCTATTTATGGCGGAGTGATAGGAGCTATACTTGTAGGCTTTATTGTTACAAGAATAAAAAAGATACCGCTCTTGCCACTTCTTGATATAGGTCTACCAGCTCTACTAATGGGACAGGCTATAGGCAGATGGGGAAACTTTTTTAATATCGAGGCATTTGGTGTAAATACTAATTTGCCATGGGGTATGACCTCTGACTCAATAGTTGCATACTTGCAAAGACCTGATGTTGTTTCTCAACTAGAGAAATTAGGACAGACAGTAGACCCATATATGCCAGTGCATCCTACATTTTTCTATGAATTTTTGTGGAATACACTGGGCTTTATACTTCTTGCCTATGTACTTACACCAAAAAGAAGGTATGATGGACAGGTAACTCTTGGTTATATGGCTTGGTATGGACTTGGCAGAATGTTTGTAGAGGGACTTCGTACAGATAGCCTTGTTACAGAAATGCCGTGGGGTATGATAAGAGTATCACAATATCTAGGCGGAATACTATTTGTATTTGCGACAGTATATATGATAGTAATGCACTTTGTAGTTAAGAAAAAGGGAGCAGTACTGTATGCGGATACCGAAGTATCAAAGGAAAGGATTAGAATAAAAAATGAAAATCTAGCCGCTAAGGAAAACGCAAAGAAGAATAAAAAGAATAAAGAGAACGAGGCTGTTTCTTCAAACGAGGAAGAGACACAAACAGTAGTTCTAAGGGAGGACGCTCCTATTGAAAAAGAGGAAAATAAATAAGGGGTGGAATTTTGGCAACAATAATTGACGGAAAAGAGGTCGCAAAATATTGTAAGTCTCAATTAAGGGAAAAGGTTGAGGCACTAAAGGAGGACGGCAAGGAGATAGGACTTGCGGTTATAATCGTAGGTAATGATTCAGCATCGGCGGTTTATGTAAAAAATAAGCGTAAGGACTGCGAGGAGATAGGCATATTTAGTGCGGAATATATATTGCCACAGTGTGCTACACAGCAGCAGCTTGTAAATTTAATAGAGGAGCTTAACGAGGATAAGAAGATAGACGGCATACTTGTACAGCTTCCACTACCAGAGCATATTGATGAGCGTGCTATTCTTGAAAGCATAAGTCCAGAAAAGGATGTAGATGCATTTCATCCTCAGAATGTGGGTAAAATAATGCTAGGTACACACAGGTTTCTTCCTTGTACACCTGCGGGAATAATGGATTTACTTAGCTACTACAAAATTGATTGCGAGGGCAAAAATTGCGTGATAGTAGGAAGAAGTAATATAGTCGGTAAGCCTATGGCTCTGCTTATGCTTCAAAATAATGCGACAGTTACTGTTTGTCACAGCAAGACAGCCAATTTAGAGGAAATTACAAGAAAAGCGGATATATTAATAGTTGCAGTAGGAAAAGCTAAATACATCACATCGGATATGGTTAAGGATGGTGCAGTAGTTATTGATGTCGGTATGAATAGAGACGAAAATAATAAGCTGTGTGGAGATGTTGACTTTGAAAATGTAAAGGAAAAATGTTCTTTTATAACACCAGTTCCTGGTGGAGTAGGACCTATGACAAGGGCAACCCTTATGAAAAATACTGTTAATGCGGCATTTTACAAAATTAAAAACTAATAATATTAAAATAAGAATGTTATTATATAAAAAATAACATTCTTATTGTTTTTTTTGTTATAAAAATATAAATACTAAAACTTGTATTAATTAGATAAATATAGTATAATATCTACACTCAATATATGCAAAACAATTAATTTTCTATGTCTTTAAACGGTTGTTTGCATTTAGCTAAGGTTTAATAAAAGCATAAATATTAAGAAATGGAGAAGATAAAAATGAAAAAGTACAAGAGAATATTTGTAGTGGTAATGGACTCAATGGGCATAGGAGAAATGCCAGACGCCGCTGACTATGGTGATAAGGGCGCTGATACTTTTGGACACATAGCAGCATACAAAAATGATTTGCAAATTGAAAATCTAAGAAAGCTAGGACTTGTAAATCTAAAGCAAGTAAAAGAGATAGCTCCTATTGATAAGCCAATGGGTAAGTATATGCGTCTAAAGGAGGCAAGCGTAGGCAAGGACACAATGACAGGTCACTGGGAGATGATGGGACTTCATTTGACAGTACCATTCAAGACCTTTACAGAGACAGGCTTTCCTGATGATTTAATAGCCGAGCTAGAAAAGAGAACAGGAAAGAAGATAATAGGAAATAAGAGTGCCAGCGGTACAGAAATCCTTGATGAGCTAGCCGAGGAGGAAATTAAGAACGGAAGTATGATAGTATATACTTCAGCCGATTCCGTACTTCAAATTTGTGGTAATGAGGAGACCTTTGGACTAGATGAGCTATATAGATGCTGTGAGATAGCAAGAGAGCTTACAATGAAAGAGGAGTGGAGAGTAGGCAGAGTAATTGCTCGTCCTTATCTTGGCAAAAAGAAGGGTGAATTTAAGAGAACATCTAACCGCCACGACTATGCTCTTAAGCCATTTGGAAAGACAGCTCTTGACGCACTAAAGGAAAATGGTTATGATGTAATTTCAGTAGGCAAGATTTCTGATATATTTGACGGAGAGGGAATAACCGAGTCGAATAAGTCAAAAACCTCAGTTCACGGAATGGAGCAGACAATAGAGATAGCAAAGAGAGATTTTAATGGTCTATGCTTTGTAAACCTAGTTGACTTCGACGCATTGTGGGGACACAGACGCAATGTAAAGGGCTACGCTGAGGAGATAGAGAGATTTGATGTTAAGCTAGGAGAGCTATTAAACGAGCTAAACGATGATGACCTACTAATGATAACAGCTGACCACGGAAATGACCCAACCTTTACTGGTACCGACCACACAAGAGAGACAGTTCCACTACTTATGTATTCTAAATCAATGCAAGAGGGCGGAAATCTTGGTGAAACAAATAGCTTTGCGGTAATAGGCGCAACAATAGCAGATAACTTTGGAGTAGAAATGCCAGAAAACACAATAGGTGAGTCTGTACTAGAAAAGCTATAAGTTTTTAGTTAAGTATGTTCGACAGCAATCACTTATATTAATCATATAGAGTAAAGACCATAGCATCATAAGGAGAATAAAAATAATGAGACTAGATAAATATTTAAAGGTATCAAGAATTATAAAAAGAAGAACTGTAGCAAACGAGGCTTGCGATGCAGGCAGAATAGAGGTTAACGACAAGGTTCAGAGAGCATCCTATGATGTAAAGGTTAATGACGTTATAAAAATTAACTTGGGTGCAAAGCCACTTGTTGTAAGGGTTGCTGCTGTCAACGAAATAACCACAAAGGAGACAGCCTCACAAAACTACGAGGTTATTGAAAACTAATCATTTATAAATTTAATAACTATATTAATAGCTTGTATCACAATTATGTCGGTATAAGCTATTTTATATTATTAATTTTTAAGTTGTTCATAAATTAATAATATCTAAAACATAAAAATGTTGCATTATAGTAGTACTGCAATTTTTATGTCTAAAATAAAGTTGCTGAGAAATACACTATTAGTGTAAAAAATCGGAGGAAGTATTATGAAAGCAAAAAAAGTGCTTATACCAATTATTTGTCTGCTTTTGATAATGTTACTAGCGTTTGAATCGCTATATACTATCAACACAGGACAAGAGGTAGTTATTCAAAGATTTGGTAGATATGTTAGTACAGAGACTAAGCCTGGTATCAACTTTAAGCTACCATTTATTGACAAGGGAACAGTTATTGATGTAAACACAGTTTACAGAATGGAATTTGGCTTTACAACTATGGACAATCACAAGGAGTTTGAATATGAGGACGACTACACAACCTCAAAAATGCTTACAGGGGACGAAAACATAGCTATTGTAGAAACTATTGTTCAGTATCAAATAAAGGACCCAGCACAGTATTTATTTAAGGTAAACGATGTAGAGGGAACTCTTAGAACAGTAGCCGAGTCAGCAATAAGACGTGTTATTGCAAGCCATACTCTTGACGAGGCATTAACAGAGAATAAGTCGGGAATACAGCTAGAAATTATGCAGGATTTACAGCAGATTTGCGATAAATATGACAATGGTATAAAAATTGTCGGTGTTCAGCTTCAAGACGTAAATCCACCTCAAGAGGTAGATGCAGATTTTAGAGATGTTGCAGGTGCAAGAGAGGATAAGAACGCATACATTAACGAGGCTACAGCTCACAAAAATGAGATTATACCAAAGGCTCGTGGTGAGGAGGCTTCACTTATAAACGAGGCACAAGCCTATGCTACAAAGCGTGTAGAGGATGCAAAGGCTCAGGTAACAGCCTACGAACAGCTATACGAGGAGTATATGAACGGCACGGAGGTTACAAGAACTAGAATGTATCTTGAGACAATGCAAGAAGTATTAAAGGGTGTCGAAATATACATTATGGAAGATAACGGCAATATGAAGCTATTGCAAATGGGTAATTAAAGGAGGGGCTAGGAAATTATGGATATGAATAATGGCTTTAATCCTAACGGATTTAATTCATACAATACATATAATGGAAATCAAAATCAGCCCAATAACTTTAATCAAAAGGTTGATGACTTTATGAAGGGCGTTAAGAATACAGGTAAAAATATAGGTATATTTGTACTAATTGTATTCGCTGTGATACTACTAAGTAGTTTTTTCTATCAAGTAGACGAGACAGAACACGCTATTCGCTATCGTTTTAATGAGATAGTTGCGGTAAACGTAAATAATCTAACAGAAAGCGAAATGAACGACCTACTTAATGACGAAAAGTATAATGACGTTAGAGTTACAACAGGAGCAGGTCTAAAGTTTAAAATTCCATTTATTGACAGAGTAGAAAAATTTAGTAATCAGCTAATTACATACGATACAATGCCTCGTGAGGTTATAACCTCGGATAAGAAAAAGCTTATACTTGATAATAACGCTCAATGGTGGATTGTAAACCCAATTAGATTTAAAATTACTATGAATTCTATTAATTCAGCAAACCAGCGTATCGAGGACCTTATGTATTCAAAGATGAATGAGAAGATAGGTCGAACAGTAGCTCATAAGCTAATTGCTGATAAGGACTATGTAGAGGAAATGCTAATTGAAAACGCAAACGAGCTAAATGAAATACTAGCTCCTTACGGAATACGCATAGCAGATATACGAATAAAACGTACAGACCTCCCAGTAGAAAATAATGAAAACATCTTTAACAGAATGAGAACCGAGCGTCAACAGATGGCAAGACAATATCGTTCAGAGGGACGTGAGGAGGCTCAGAAGATAAAGGCTTCAGCAGAGCGTGAGGCGGCTGAAATACGAGCTAAGGCTAACGCAGAGGCTCAAAGAATAAGAGGTAAGGGCGATGCTGATGCGGCTGCAATCTTTAATAAGGCATACAATGCAGACCCAGAGTTCTACGCATTCTACAAAACTCTTGAGACATACAAGGCAATACTACCAGAAAGCGGAGCTAAGATAATTATTACTCCAGATTCAGAGTTTGCTAAATATTTGTATGGAAGTAAGTAATAATTTAATATAACAATAAAAGTCGGTAGCTAGATATATTTTCTAGTTATCGACTATTTTTTTATTAGCTTGCCTTTTTTGTCAAAATAGTGTACTATTTAATAAGCGGAGAGACGAATTGTCATTAGAGTGGAGAGTGGAGAGTGGAGAGTGAGTTCGCTAACGCTCACAATGACGAATTGTCATTAGAATTGAGATAACTAATATTTATAATAGCTTATATAATAAACCTAAAATATATTAATATTTAATTACTAGGGAGGGATTTTTATGCCAGAGGCATATATACATTCTTCAGTTGCCCTCAGAGCAAATGAAAAGATTTACAACAAAATAAAGAATAAAAATGTCTTTATTTGGGGGGCGCAAGGACCAGACCCACTATATTGCTACAAGTTTTTCAGTAAAAATAAAGAGTACGACCTAAATTCATTGGCATCTCTAATACATTCACAGGACGGCGGACTTTTTCTACAGGATTTGATTCTTAATGCTCAGACAGATATACAAAAGGACTTTGTAGCGGGCTTTGTTACACACTATATAGCGGATATTATTATGCATCCTTATGTAGAGTCCCAAAGCTCAGAGGGTGGAAAATTTGATATGCCCTATGGTCACGGATTTTGTGAGGTTTCGCTAGATTCATATATCCATCAGCTAGAGCGACACACAATGACTGTCAGGGGAAAAGAGGTTGCACCACAAATTAGCGATAGGGAGTTTAGCGAGATAGCAGGTCTTATAACGTCATCATTAAATACTGTATATTCCTTTGAGGTACCAAAGGAGGAGATAGTAAAGGCATATAAGTCATTTAAGTACTATCATACGCATTGGTTTGGTACAAGTAATAAGCTTTTGCGTGGAATGGTGAAATATGTAGAAAAGCATATTTTAAAGAAACCAGGCATTCTTATGTGTCACATAACTCCTTGTCCCCAGCCCAAAAACGGATATATAAGTGAATGGGATAATCCATTTACAAGGGAGCATCAGCACACATCACCTATTGACCTTGTCAATTTGTCGGTAAATATCTCAGCAGAGTATTTAAAGGCTGTTTGTAAGTATTTTGATGGAGGACTAAGTGACTATTCAATAAGAGAGATAATAGGAAATAGGAGCTTTGTTACAGGGCTTGAAGCTAAAAAAGTAAATTTTGAGGAGAAGGACAATATTGAAGGTACTATTTACAGCAATTAATGCTAAATTTCCACATACCAATATCGCCGTGAGATATTTTTATTACCTAAGTAAGCAATACAATAATATTGACGGAGAATTTTGCGAATACACAATTAATAATCAAAAGGATATTATTTTGCAGGAGCTAATTGAAAAAAATGTAGATGTAATTTGCTTTTCATGCTATATATGGAATATAAATATTATTACGGATTTGTGCAGATGTATAAGGCAAGTAGCTCCAAATATTAAGCTTATCTTGGGCGGTCCAGAGGTATCCTTTGCTGAAAATGCTAATAGCTATTTTTGTGACTATATAGTAAGCGGAGAGGGTGAAATTGCCCTTTTTGAACTACTTACTTCCATAGATGGTGGACTAGCTCCAAAAGAAAGAATAATAAAATGTGATAGACCGTTTGATATAAACCTACTACCATTTCCATATCAAAATGAGCTTTCAAGCCTTAATAATCGTACACTTTACTATGAGGCATCAAGAGGCTGTCCGTATAAGTGTGCCTACTGTCTTTCTGGCTCGGAGCACGGAATACGCTTTAAATCGGTCGAGAAGATAAAAAGTGAGTTGCAAATTTTCATTGATGCAGGGGTTAGACAGGTTAAATTTACGGATAGAACATTTAACTGTGATAAAAAGGTTTGTAAGGAAATATGGAGATTTATAACAGATAACTATAATGGTGTCACTAACTTTCATTTTGAGGTTTCAGCTGATATAATCGACGAAGAAATGCTCGATATATTGAAGAAAATGCCCAAAGGCTTAGTTCAGTTAGAGGTTGGTGTGCAGTCAACAAACCCCGAAACTCTTAGAGCTATTAGAAGATATGCAAAGCTCGATAAAATATTTGACAAGGTGGATATAATTAATGGCTTTGGTAATATACATTTGCATCTTGACTTAATAGCAGGACTACCATTCGAGGATATTTCATCCTTTAGACGTTCGTTCAATGAGGTATTTGCCCATAAGCCACAGCAGCTACAGCTTGGTATGCTAAAGCTACTAAAAGGCTCATATATGTACAGCGTATATAATAATTATGCTATGAAGTTTAGACACTATGCACCATACGAAATTCTTGAGACAGATGTACTGCCGTATAGGGATGTAATTAAGCTTAAAAAGGTGGAGGAGGTAGTTGAGCTATACTATAATTCTGGTAGATTTGAAAGTATGGTATACTATTTATTAAGCTTCTACGATACTCCATTCGATTTCTTTTTTGACTTAGGGCATTACTATGTAGAGTGTGGACATCATATAGCACCGCTTAGTAAGGATAATCAGTACAATTTTTTATATGATTTCTCTGTGGAAAAGCTTAAAAATATAGATTACGATTTGTTTGCCAACCTATGCAGATACGATATTGTACGTCACGAGAGACCTCGAAAAATACCGCATTGGGCAAAGGCTAAAAAATATCTTACAAAGTATGAAACTACAGAGCTACTTACTGATGAAAATATACAAAAATATTTGCCACAATATATAGGTAAAGATATAGATGAGGTACTTAACTCTGTTTACATTGAATTATTTGACTATGATGTAGAGAGTGAAGACAAGGAAAAAAGAGATATAGCACTTCTTTTTGACTATAATGACCGCTCTATACTTGGCAGAGCAAAAAGCACGAAAATTAAATATTAATAGAGTTGAGAGTTAAGAGTTGAGAGTTGAGATAACTAGACGGATAGTCTTTTGT
>SAMEA104404106__coassemble_1647_pt1 | contig 16247 bp, 17 predicted proteins | sample SAMEA104404106__metabat2_high_PE_070 | metagenome-assembled genome bin SAMEA104404106 (sample SAMEA104404106) | Balaenoptera acutorostrata
AATAAATATTAAATTTGTGTTTTTGGTCTCAGACTAGATTTATATTCAAAAAAATAGGATTATGTGGTAATCCTATTTTTTTGAAACTGCCCCTTTAATAGCTCAGACTTTGCGACAGCTTTGTTAAACTGTTTTTTCTAGTTTAAACTATCCGTCAAGTTAATTCGTCATTTGTCATTTGTCATTCGTCATTCAAAATTGTGAGCGACAGCGAACACCACTCTCCACTTTGAGTAAGCGGTGAAGTATTACATTACCCACTAAGGTATAGATTAAATGTGACTATCCATTCTGCCTGTCGGGGCATCCCGACCTAGGCTTGTTTGGGAATGATGACACCTTGAATGGAGTCATCTGGAACATCTATTATTTTGATGTCAGCACCAAGTCCCTGTAGCTTTTCGATTATATTTTCGTAGCCACGCTTTATGTGTTTAATTTCCTCTATTTCTGTTCTTCCGTTTATACAAAGACCAGCAATTACAAGAGCCGCACCACCACGAAGGTCAGTAGCCTTTACAGGAGCCGCCGTAAGTGGAGCATTGCCAGTTATAACTGCGATTTTACCGTCAACAACTACCTTTGCACCAAGACGAACAAGCTCATCAATGTACTTAAATCGGTTGTCCCAAACACCCTCTGTAATAATGCTTGTGCCATTTGCAAAAAGAAGCATAGCCGCTATTTGAGGTTGCATATCAGTAGGAAAGCCAGGGTGTGGCATAGTTGCTACATTTATAGCGTTAATTTCGCCAACTCTGCTTACCCTAACCCAGTCGTCACCCTCTTCAACCATAACACCCGCTGAACGAAGCTTGGCTGTAATGCTTTCAAGATGCTTTGGAATTACGTTTTCGATTATGGCATTTCCACCAGTAGCCGCAACAGCCGCCATATATGTGCCAGCCTCTATCTGATCAGGGATTATTGTGTAATCAGCGCCGTGCATTTCCTTTACACCACGAATTTTAATAACGTCAGTACCAGCACCCCTAATTTCTGCACCCATAGAGTTAAGATAGTTTGCAAGGTCAACTATGTGTGGCTCTTTTGCTACATTTTCAAGTATTGTCATTCCCTCAGCCCTACACGCTGCAAGCATAACATTCATTGTAGCGCCGACGGATACCACGTCAAAATATATGTGAGTGCCTATAAGCTGTTCTGCATTTGCGTTTATCATACCATTTTCAATTTCAACAGTAGCACCCATAAGCTCAAAGCCCTTTATGTGCTGATCAATGGGACGAACGCCAAAGTTACAGCCACCAGGCATTGATACGCTTGCAGTTCCCATTCTAGCAAGTAGTGAACCTAAGAAATAGTAGCTAGCTCTCATATTTTTTGCAAGCTCATAGGAAACTATAGGAGAAGAAATGTGGGTAGTGTCTATTTCAACTGTCTTTTTATCTATTAAACGAACCTTAGCACCCATTTCCTCAAGCATACGAAGCTCGAGGGATACATCCTTGACATTCGGTATATTATGTATTACCGAAACACCCTCGCCCAAAACTGTCGCAGGAAGTATTGCAACAGCCGCATTTTTTGCACCACCTATTGAAACTGAACCACAGAGTTTATTTCCTCCGTTAATAACTAACTTTTCCAAGATAAATAGCTCCTCTACAAATATTCTTTGAAAAGACATAATCATCTAAATAAAAAAGCAAAAATATTGCTGCTAATTATGTCACTTAAAATCTATATAAAAAATTTGAATTAATATTTTTATTACAGTGAATAATAAAATAATATTTATAACTTCACTTATACATTATATATTATAGTTCCTTAGTATAAAAAAATCAACTGTTATAATATTCACATTTTTTCGTTTTTAAAGGCTAATTTAATATTATTTTACCCAATAAAAAAGAAAAATTGCAAAATAAAAAAATAAAATTAAATATGAATATTTTGTAAATAAAATGTGCTGTAAACTAAATTTTATGATATTATATAATACGTAGAAAAAAATATATTATGGAGGTAATGGAATGATAAAAAGTATGACAGGCTTTGGCAGAAGTCAACGTGAATTTAACGGTAAAATGTTTACAGTTGAAATTAGAGCCGTCAATCACAGATATATGGAATATTCCTCAAAAATTCCAAGACTATATAATTTTATAGATGATAAGCTAAAAAAATTGGTTAGCTCAAGGGTAGCAAGAGGAAAGACAGAGGTTAGTATTTCATATACATCTATGCCAAACGATAGCTCGGTAAAGGTAAGTATTAATAAGCCTTTAGCTAAGGAGTACATAGATGCTTTGCGTGATTTGGGCAACGAGTATGGACTAAGCGATGATATTACACTTTCATCTATCTCACGCTTTAATGACATTTTTGTTGAGGAAAAGCAGGAGGAAAATGAGGAAGAGCTTCAAAAGGCACTACTAGAAACACTTGATGAGGCACTAGATAGCTTTATTGATATGCGTGTAAGAGAGGGCGAAAACCTTAAAAATGATATATCCTCAAGACTTGACATAATAGAAGCAGAGGTAAGGAAAATAGAGGAGAAATCCCCAGTAACTGTTGAAAACTATCGCAAGAGACTGTATGAAAAGGTAAGTGAGCTACTGGAATCAAAGGATATAGATGAGCAGAGAATACTGACAGAGGTAGCTATAATAGCTGATAAGCTTGCAGTTGATGAGGAAACAGTAAGACTTCACAGCCATATAGCGCAGATGAGACAGATGCTAGAGGCAGAGGAACCAATCGGCAGAAAAATGGACTTCCTTGTACAGGAATTTAACCGTGAGGCGAATACAATAGGCAGTAAGGCTCAGGATATTGATATTGCAAAGATAGTTGTAAATATAAAGAGTGAAATAGAAAAAATTCGTGAGCAAGTACAGAATGTAGAATAATTACGGTGAAATAGAAATGAAACTGATTAACATAGGCTTTGGAAATATGATTTCCGCTAACAGAATGATAGCGATGGTAAGCCCTGAATCAGCCCCAATAAAGAGGATAATTCAGGAGGCAAAGGAAAAGGGCTACCTAATTGATGCAACCTACGGACGAAAGACAAGGACAGTAATAATTATGGATTCGGACCACGTTATACTGTCAGCAATTCAGCCAGAAACGGTGTCAAACAGAATAATAGACTATGAAATTAATGAGGAGGATACAGCAGATGGCAAATAAAAAGGGAAAATTAATAGTTATATCAGGTCCTTCAGGAGTTGGTAAGGGAACTGTTTTGAAGGAATTTTTAAAGACAGCGAAAAATACATTTCTTTCTGTATCAGCCACAACAAGAAAGCCACGCAAGGGAGAGATAAATGGTGAAAATTATTTTTATGTATCCAAAGAGCAATTTGAGGAAATGCTAAAAAATGGAGAGATCATAGAACACACAGTTTATAATGGAAATTACTACGGAACACCTTGCACACCTGTTCAAAAGGCAATTGACGATGGAAAAAATGTCATACTTGAAATAGAGGTTGATGGCTGTATGCAGGTTAAAAAGGTATTTGAGGATGCGCTGACAATATTCATTATGCCACCTAGCTTCGATGAGCTGATAGAACGACTTACAGGCAGGCACACCGAAACACCTGAGCAAATACAGGGCAGACTTAATAGAGCTAAAGAGGAAATAGCCTTTAAGGAAAACTATGACGTTGTTCTAATTAACGATACGGTTGAAAATGCGGCAAAAGAGCTGGGAAAGATAATCAATACTATATAGTACGCAAAAGGATTTATTTTGCCACATAAATTTATTTTTCGGTTAAAAAATATAAAATAAAAATTAAAACTAAAAAAGGAGACTAATACTATGTTAAGACCATCAATGCGTGAAATACTAAAAGAGGGCGAGAGCTACTACGAGATGGTAGTTGCTATTGCAAGGAAGGCAAGAAAAATAGCTGAGAAGGCAGAGGCAGACCACATTCTGCTAGAGGAAAAGCCAGTAACAACAGCTGTAAATATGTTCGCATCAGGAGAGGAAAAGCTATCAAACGTTGATATAAATATTGACGGAAGCGATAATCAAGAATGATTAGTGTAAAAAGGAATAGGTAATAAAATGAAAAATATAATAATGTGTGTTGTTTTTTCAGTTGTTTCATACTTAGTCGGAAGTCTAAGCTTTGGCGTAATCTATTCTAGACAAAAATATAAGGATGACATAAGGCGTCACGGTAGTGGTAACTCTGGGATGACAAATACTATTCGTACCTATGGCAAGCACGCAGGCGCAATAGTATTCTTGGGTGACTTCCTAAAGGGCTTTTTGATAGTGTGGCTAGCGGGAATAGTTTCTCACTCACCTATTTGTCAGGCTCTAGCAGGCTTTTTTGTGGTTATGGGGCATATACTCCCAATATTCTTTGGATTTAAGGGTGGAAAGGGTGTAGCAACCTCTGGAGGAGTTATCCTTGCGATGAATGGATACATCTTCCTAATACTACTTCTAATCTTTTTGGCTGTAGTCAAAAAAACAAAGTATGTTTCACTAGGCTCACTGATTATGTGTATTATGTATCCAGTTCTTACAATAATCTTTGCTGTGGCAAGACTAGATTTTTCAGTAGGCTCTATATCAAAAATAATTTTGTCGGTTGTTTTGGGAATTATAGTTTGCTATATGCATAGAACGAATATAGCAAGACTTAAAAATGGTACTGAAAATAAGCTTGGTCAAAAGGCAGAATAGGAGGTAGTAATGAGTTACTTCGGCATAATGGAATTTTTGTTTCCAATATTCTTTCTGACTGTGTTTGGCATAATTATTTTTGGATTTATATCAAATATAAGACGTGGAATAAAGAATAATAATTCTCCAAGACTTAGTGTAACCGCAACAGTAGTTGCAAAAAGAGAGCATAACTCACATACTCGTAATAATGTAAATAATATGGAACATTTTTCATCATATACTACATACTATGCAACCTTTGAGGTTGAGAGTGGTGATAGAATGGAATTAAATATACCATCTGATGAGTATGGATATTTACTAGAGGGTGACACAGGAATTTTGAGCTTTCAAGGGACAAGATTTATTTCCTTTGAAAGAAGATAAAAATAAAAGGAACAGGGGGTACCTTGTTCCTTTTTGTTTTTTGTTTAAACTATCAAAGATAGTTATATAAAATTTTTAGTCAAGCTTTTTATAAAAAGCTTGCGGATTCAAAAGGCGGAGCCTTTTGGCGCTCGTCGCAACGAGCGAAACACTTTTGCCGTGAAAGAGCATTTTCGAAAGTGAATTTTGCCGTTAGGCAAAAGAGAAAACCTTTTGAGATAAAAAAGGTTTTCTTCTTAAAGGAGCAGGTTTCTTTTTGTTTGTTTTATTGGTTAGTTTCTTCCTCACTTTTAATATATCATCTTATTTTAAATGATGAATTACGAATGAGAGTAACCTATGGTTTTAATTAAAGTTTTTACTATTCTATATTAATTCTTTCGATTTTTGTGGCTTTCTTTGTGTTGTCGTCAATAGTAAGGACTATACCGCTCATTCTCACCTTACCGCTATCAAACATAAATCTGGTAGGTAGATTTGTTGTAAATCTCTTTAATGCACACTCAAAGGTAACTCCAAGTGAGGAGTTAAAGCTTCCACACATTCCAATGTCTGTTATATAGGCTGTGCCTTTTGGAAAAATTCTTTCGTCAGCTGTTTGTATATGCGTATGTGTTCCATATACGGCAGTAACCCTTCCGTCAAGAAAATATCCCATACAAACCTTTTCGCTCGTTGCCTCTGCGTGAAAGTCTACTAGTATAATATCTGCTTTTATTTCACCTAGAGCTTTTTCAATAGATGAAAAGGGATTTTCGTAGGCACAGTCAATATTTGTCATTCCGCATAGATTAATTACAGCAATTTTTGGCTTGCCTACATTGTCATATACACAGTAGCCTCTGCCAGACGCTGTTGGATGAAAGTTATAAGGACGGCATATATATTCGTTTTCGTCAAGATATTCGTATATCTCTCTTCGACGTAAGGCGTGATTACCAAGAGTAATTACATCTGCTCCTGCATCAAATATTCTGTCAGCTGAATTTGGTAATATTCCGTTTCCCTCAGCTGAGTTTTCACCGTTTACAACAGTAAAATCAATTTCGTATTCTCTCTTTACCTTTCTTAGATTATCACACAAAAAGCTTGTTCCGTTGTTTCCAACGACATCTCCTATTACAAGTATATTCATTACTTTCTCCTCTAATTAATACTGAATTATTACTATATTGTATCAAATTAATTGTATCTATTCAATCTAAATACCAAAAAATATTAACATTTATAGAATTGCCTTGAAAGTAAATATAAAATGTGATACTATTTGTTAGTAAATTATTTTGATATACAAACTTTTTATAAACGAGGATTATATGGATATAATAAATATAGTACTAGTAGAACCGCGTATTCCACAGAATGTGGGAAATATAGCTAGAACCTGTGCGGCAACTGGTGCAAGACTTCATCTTGTAAAGCCTTTTGGTTTTACCATTGATGATAAGCACCTCAAAAGAGCTGGTCTTGACTATTGGAATTATTTGGATATTACCTATTACGATAATTTAGATGATTTTTATAGCAAAAATCCAGAGGCTTTTGTCTATTACTTTACAACCAAGGCAAAGCATATATATACAAATGTGGATTACCCCAAAAATGTATACCTTATGTTTGGCAGAGAGGACGCAGGACTTCCAGAGGAGCTGTTAGTTAAGCACGAGGAGACGTGTGTAAGGATGCCTATGAGATATGGACTTCGTAGCTTAAACCTTTCCAATACTGTCGCAATAGGCACGTATGAGGTTTTGCGTCAATGGGACTTTCCAAAGCTTCAAAACTTTGGAGAGCTGCATAAGTATAAGTGGGATTCCATTGTTTCACATGAAACATCGAACGGAGGAAGCTGTGAGTAAGAGGATAAGTAGAGCATTAATTTCAATATTGATGGTGGTTTCAATGTTGCTTGTGGGTTGTGGAAACACAATTTTAAAGCTTGAAGCGGTGGACTATCATCCGGAGGAAAACAAGACAGAGGAGCTTGAAACTGCAAAATTTACAGATAGACTAAAAATTCCATATTATAGTGATGATTCTCTAAATCCTTATGAGGCAGAAAGCTTACACAATTTTGTTATAAATACGCTTGTTTATGATTCACTATTTACACTCGATTCTCAGGATAACCCTATTCCACTAATAGCACTGAGCATTGACTCACTTCCAGATGGATATTTAGTTACTATAAACACTAATCAAAAATTTAGTGACGGGCAAAATATAACCTATGAGGATATTGTATATTCCTTTGAGCTTGCAAAAAATCATAAGTACTACGGTCCCGCACTAAAGCACGTTACCAATATAGAAAAGCAGACTGATAGCACATTTAAAATAACTCTTGATGAGCCAGATATATATTTTGCTCGCTGTCTAACCTTTCCAATCATTAAGCCAATGGCAGACGGACTACCAATAGGCTCTGGAAGATTTATATTTAATGATGACTATACAAAGCTATTTCCATCACGCACGAGTATTAGAAATGTAAATAGAATAAAGCAAATAGACCTTGTACCCACAGTAAGTGAGGAAAATCTGAGCTTTTCACTAATGGATAATGGTATAGACCTTATGTACAGTGATTTGCAATCAAAGGTTAATATAGGCGTTGGTATAGGCTATAGGCAGGTGCCTATAAACAATTTAGTATATTTAGGAGCTAATCCATATATTCTTAATAATACACTAAGGAAATATATAAGCGCAAATATTGATAGAGATGCAATTTCAAGAAATGCGTTCACAGGCTTTGCAAAGCCGACTAATTATCCCATAAAAACAGATAACTATGATAAGAATTTATATGATATTCAAGAATTAGAACAGAAATTACTAAATCAGGGCTATAAAAAAGATGTAAATAATCAATGGATTTTTGGCGGTAATTATGTTACAATAAATATACTAGTTAATAAGGAAAGCTCAGACAAAATAGTAATAGGTGAATATTTGCAAAAGCTATTAGTTCAAATGGGATTTCAGTCAAGTCTTATTAAGCAGGACTATAAGACATATCTATATAATATAAACACAGAAAATTATGGAATTTATGTTGGAGAGATGAAGCTACTCCATAATAATGACCTAAGCTCACTTTTATTTAATAAATATGAAAAGTATAGTACTTTCTATCCTAATTTGTTAGAGTCCTATATAACTATGAAAACTATTCCCGAATCCGAGGAGCAGTTTAAAACTACATTTACCGAAGAAATACCTATAATACCAATAGTATTTAGGAGAGGAATACTTTGCTATTCCCGTGATTTCTCAGCAAATATAGTTGCAACCGAACAGGATATATTTTATAATATAGAAAACTGGTAATTTGATAATTAACCATAAGGAGGTTTTATTTATGATAGGTTTTCAAAATACTCAAGGTACAGTAGAGGTTTCCCAAAAATATTTTGCTGAATTGATAAGTAAAGCTACATCGGAATGCTTTGGAGTTTCGCAAATGATTGATTCGCCATACAGGGGGATTCAAAACTATGTAAGCAGAAAGAAATTCTTTAATAACGGCGTAAATGTGCATACTGCTGATGGAAAGCTTGTAGTAGATTTACACATCGCTGTAACCTATGGAGTTAATATCGCCGCTATTGTTAAGAGCATAGTACACAAGGTACGCTATACAGTAGAGGATAACACAGGCTTTGAGGTAGGAAAAGTAAACGTATTTATTGACGCTATGACTCCTGCTCTTTAAACTAACCTTTATAAAAACAAAGAAACTAAGTATGTATTAATAAAAATCTTGCCGTTTTTATAGACGGCTATTTAAGGAGAGATTGAATTTTGATAAGCGGTAAAATATTGCGTGACGCCATTATATCAGGCGCAAACAACATATATAACGAAAGACAGCGTGTAGATGCACTAAACGTTTTTCCAGTTCCTGATGGTGATACAGGAACAAATATGAGTATGACCATGAATGCGGCAAGAACAGAGCTATTAACTCTTTCTGATGATTTGACAGTAGGAGAGGTAGCTCATAAGGCATCCTCTGCATTACTTCGTGGTGCAAGAGGTAATAGCGGTGTTATTACCTCCCTTCTATTCCGTGGACTAAGTAAGGGACTAAAGGGCAAAACAGAGGCTAATGTAGATGATATAAAAGAGGCTTTAGCTTTGGGTGTAGCATCTGCATATAAGGCTGTTATGAAGCCAACAGAGGGCACAATGCTAACAGTAGCAAGAGTTTCATCAGAAAATCTTTCAAAGGCTGATACAAGCACAATGACAGAGAGTGATGCTTGGAGCTTTATGCTTTCAGAGGCTGAAAAGACTCTTAGCCAGACACCGGAAATGCTACCTGTACTAAAGAAAGCAGGAGTTGTTGACGCAGGTGGTGCTGGTATATGCTGTATCTATAAGGGTATGCAGAGCGTATTTAGCGGAAACGGAATAATTGAGGTTGAGGGTGAAAGCGAAACCAAAGAAGATGTAAAGGTCGAGGATATTGAATTTATCGACGAATATGATGGTGGAGAAATAGTATTTGGCTATTGCACAGAGTTTATAGTTATAAAGGATAAGGAAAAAAATACAGATCCACTACGTCTAAGAGCTTACTTAGAGTCAATAGGTGACAGTGTTGTTGCTGTTGATGATGATGATATTATAAAATGTCACGTTCATACAAATGATCCTGGACTAGCTTTGCAGGAGGCACTAAAATTTGGTATGCTAACAAAGCTAAAGATAGAGAATATGAGAGAGCAGTTTGCCGACAGACAAAAACAAAAAAAGGCTGAGGCATTAAAGCAAGTTCCAGTTGATCCAGATGTACCATTTAGCTTTGTAGCAGTAGCGGCTGGTAAGGGTGTTGAGGGTCTATTTACAGACCTTGGAGCTACCCATATTGTAAGTGGTGGTCAAACTATGAATCCATCTACACAGGATATTCTTGCAGCTATTGAGGCTTGTCCTTCACAAAATGTATATATTCTTCCAAACAATAAGAATATCATTATGTCTAGCGAACAGGCTATGAAGCTTACAAAGAGAAATGTTGTTGTTATCCCAACAAGAACTATTCCACAGGGACTTAGCGCTATGCTAAGCTTTGATCCAGATGCCGATATGGATACAAATACTATCGCTATGAAGGAAGCTATTGACAATGTTGGTACAGGTCAAATAACCTTTGCCGCTCGTGATAGCGATTACGATGGTCATACAATTAAAAAAGGCGAGCTTTTGGCTCTTGAAAACGGAAAGGTTAGCTTTACAGAGACAGACCTTGTTAAATGTGCCGTTAAGCTTACAAGAGCCTTGTTAAAGAGAGATAGCAGCTTTGTAACTCTTATCTATGGTGAGGACGTTACAGAGGAGCAGGCTAGTGCTATAGAGGAGGCTGTTAGAGAAAAGCTCCCAAGTGATATAGATTGTTCACTAGTTAATGGTGGTCAGCCAGTATATTATCTAACTATTTCGGTTGAGTAATTAGCCTTTAGTAACTAAAAATATTTAAGAGCAAGACATCCCAAATAAATTTAATTTGGAGTCTTGCTTTTTTATGATAAAAGCTAAATTTTTAAATAAACTAAACGATATAATTAAGTGTAATAAAATTTCCCAATTTTTTGAATAAAGATAATAAGGAGATATACTATGACAGACTATAAAAAACTACAAAACGGCAGTGATGTAAGAGGTATTGCCCTTGAGGGTATAGAGGGCGAAAGGGTAAATCTTACAAAGGAAATAGCCGCCGATATTGCATTTAGCTTTGCTAATTGGTTAAGTAAAAGAGTTAATAAAAAGGTAAATGAGATTGTAATAGGCGTTGGTAATGATTCAAGACTTAGTGGTCCTATGCTTAAGGACGGAGTAATATCAGCACTTACAAGCCTTGATGTAAAGGTATATGATTGTGGACTAGCATCTACTCCAGCTATGTTTATGTCAACAGTTCTTGAGGGTTTTAAGTTTGATGGAAGTATTATGCTTACAGCTAGTCATCTACCATTTAACCGTAATGGACTTAAATTTTTTACAAATAATGGTGGACTTGAAAGCTCAGATATAAGGGAGCTTTTAGCAGATACTAGGGAAGAAAGCTATAATTTAAAATCAGAAAATGTAAAAAGCTGTGAGCTTATGAAGGCATATTCTGAGCATTTGAGAAATGTTATCAAAAATGGCATTAATAGTAAGGATAACTATGAAAAACCACTTACAGGCTTTAATATAGCTGTGGATGCTGGTAATGGTGCTGGTGGATTTTTTGTTAGTGATGTACTTGTGCCTCTTGGTGCAGAAACAAAGTTTAGCAGATTTTTAAATCCAGACGGAAGCTTTCCTAACCATATTCCAAACCCGGAAAATAAAGAGGCTATGGCATCAATAAGAGAGGCAGTTTTGGAAGGAAAATGTGACCTTGGTATAATCTTTGATACAGATGTGGACAGAGCGGGAGCAGTTGATAGCGAGGGCAACGAGCTTTCAAGAAATAGATTTATAGCTCTTATGGCTGAAATAGTTGCTGAGGATAATCCAAATTGTACAATAGTTACCGATTCAGTTACTTCCTCACACCTTAAAACATATATAGAGGATGGGCTTAATTGTAAGCACCATAGATTTATGCGTGGCTACAAGAATGTTATAAATGAGGCTATTAGACTAAATAATGAGGGGATAAATACGCCTCTTGCAATAGAAACCTCAGGACACGGAGCATTAAAGGAAAATTATTTCCTTGATGACGGCGCTTATCTATCTGCAAAAATTATAATAAAGCTATATAAATTGCGTAAGGAAGGCACAACTATTACAGAGCTACTAAGTAAGCTAGGAGAGCCAAAGGAGGCTCAAGAGCTAAGACTAAAAATAGAGCTTGAGGACTTTAGAAGCTATGGCAAGGATGTTCTTGAAAAGCTTATGGAATATGCAAAGACTCAATCCACATGGGTAGCGGCTAGTGATAACCACGAGGGCTTTAGAGCAACTGTTAAGGAGGGCGACGGCTGGTTTCTCGTTAGAATGTCCTTGCACGACCCACAAATTCCAATAAATATAGAGAGTGACTCAGAGGGCGGAGTAAAAATTATAAGAGAAGAGCTTTATAAGTTTATGAAGCAATTTGATAAGCTAAATTTATCTGCATTTGAAAAGTAATGTGTTAGGTTAATAAAAGGAGTTGATTTAACATAATAAAAAACATTGTTTTTGATTTAGGGAATGTATTACTTAGATATAGACCTGAAATAGCCATAAAGAATTATGTAGAGCGTTGTGACCATATGACGATATACAATGAAATTTTTCACTCGACAGAATGGGATGAGCTGGATAAGGGAACAATTACTCCCAATGAGGCTATAAAAAGTATCTGTTCAAGATTACCAGACAATCTAAAGGACTGTGCAACAAAGGTTTTTGAAAATTGGTACAACGATGTATTTACTATTGATGGTATGCTAAATATTGTGGAAAAGCTAAAAAATAAGGGGTATAAGCTATATCTATTATCAAATACAGCTCAAAGCTTTTATGAATATAAGGATAATATTCCTATAATGCAATATTTTAATGGAATATTTACTTCCAGTGATTGTGGTTATTTAAAGCCAGACAAGGAAATATATTTTGCATTTCTTGATAAATTTAAACTAAATGCTAGTGAATGTTATTTTGTTGACGATATGAGTGCAAATGTTGAAACAGCCTTAGAGTTAGGAATGAATGGGTCTGCGTTTAGTGGCAATGTGAATGAACTTGCCGAAAACCTTGCGAATGCAAATATAAACATAGCTTGATAACAATAATTTAGGTGAGCTTATAGGGGTTATAAAACCGCTATAGGCTCGCTTTTCCTTTATATTAATCAATTTAAGTTAAAAGATTACTTGTTTTTTTTGAGCTTTACTGTTATTTTGTGAAAAAACTGTTTCACGTGAAACAATTCTGTTGCAAGAGAATAAAATTGTGATATAATTATATAGTAAGTCAGAAAAATATATGGGAGGCGGAATAATGGGAAAGATAATATCTGTTGCCAACCAAAAGGGTGGAGTAGGAAAAACTACTACATCTGTAAATTTAAGTGCGGCAATTGGCGCTAGTGGAAAAAAAGTATTGCTTATAGATTTGGACCCACAGGGCAATGCAACTAGTGGCTATGGAATTAATAAGAGAGATGTCGAGATTTCATCCTACGATGTACTTATAGGAGCGGCAACTATTGATGATGCTACTATAAAGAGTAATTTTAAAAATGTGAGTGTAGTTCCAAGTAATATTTCCCTTGCTGGAGCTGAAATCGAATTAGTAGAGCTTCAAAATAGGATGCTAAGGCTAAAGGCAAAATTAATCGCTGTAAAGGATAGATACGACTTTATATTTATAGATTGTCCGCCATCACTAGGCATTATAACAGTCAATGCTCTCTCGGCTTCGGACAGTATACTTATTCCAATCCAACCAGAGTATTATGCTCTTGAGGGACTTAGTCAGCTTATGAACACAGTAAAAACCGTAAAGAGAATGTATAATCAGGATTTAGAGCTTGAGGGAGTACTTCTTACAATGTTTGATGCTCGCTTAAACCTAACAATGCAGGTTGTAGCAGAGGTAAAGAAGTTCTTTAAGGGTAAAATATTTAAGACAGTTATACCACGCAATGTAAGGCTTTCAGAAGCTCCGAGCTATGGACAGCCAATTATATACTATGACAAAGGCTCTAAAGGTACAGAATCCTACATAAGCCTTGCAAAAGAGGTTATTAAATTAAATAGATAATAAAAATGCTAAAAAAAGACAATAATCATATAGGGAGGTAGGCAAGTGGCAAAAAAAGGAGGTCTCGGAAAGGGACTTGATGCGCTGTTTTTTGATAATGAGACAGAGGCCTCAGGCACACTTATGCAGCTAAGACTGTCACAGGTAGAACCAAACAAGAACCAACCTCGTAAGGCTTTTGATGATAATACCTTAAACGAGCTTAGTGACAGCATAAGGGAGCATGGAGTTATACAGCCTATAGTTGTTCGCTCTATGCCTGGAGGAGTGTATCAAATAATAGCTGGTGAACGTAGATGGAGAGCCTCGAAGCTCGCTCAGCTTACGGAAATACCTGCTATTGTTATTGATGCTGATGACAAAAAGGTAATGGAGCTTGCACTAATAGAAAACCTACAGAGAGAGGATTTGTCACCCATAGAGGAGGCGAAGGGCTATAAACAGCTTATGGAAAGCTATGGTTTTACTCAAGAGGAGGTTTCGCAAATAGTAGGCAAAAGCCGTCCAGTTATTGCAAACTCTGTAAGACTTTTAACACTACCGAGTAATGCTCAAGATTTTCTTGAACAGGGTAAAATAACCCAAGGACACGCAAGAGTTCTTGCGGGAATAAACGATAATGTTAAAATAACCGAGCTGCTTGACGAAATATATATAAAGGGCTTAACTGTTAGGGCGCTTGAACAAAAGGTTAAAAAGCCTATAGAGGCTGTTAAGAAAAGAGTTAGCAAGGACAATTCGTGGGGAGACTCTTGGTACAAGGAAATTGAGCTTAGCCTACAGGAGCATTTAGAGACAAGAGTAAAGGTTAATATTGTGGATACTAAGGGCAAGCTAATAATAGACTTTTCTTCAAGAGAGATGCTAGAAGAATTAGCTAGACGTCTTGAAGAAAAATGAATATTTATTTATAATATAAAATATAAAAAGAATTTGACCTAATATAAGGGTAAAATTTTAATAAAACTAAAAACGAAATAATTTTAAAATACAGAAAAGGAAGAAACATTATGTTAGATTTAAAAGTAATCAGAGAAAATCCTGAAAGAGTAAAGCAGGCTATGCGTAATCGTCAAAAGCCAATGGATGAAACTATTGATGAAATAGTTAGAATTGATGAGGAGCGTCGTAGACTTGCATCTGAATCAGATAGCAAAAAGGCTGAGCAAAATAAGGCATCAAAGCTAATACCTCAATACAAAAAAGAGGGTAAGGATGTCTCAGAGATAATGTCTCAAATGAAAACACTTTCCGAGGAGATAAAGCAGCTAGGAGTAAAGCTTTCAGAGCTTGAGGAGAGACAACAAACTCTTATATATATTGTTCCAAACATTCCACAGGATGATGTTCCAGTTGGTAAGGACGACAGCGAAAATAAGGAGCTTCGCAAATGGAGTGAGCCACGTAATTTTGATTTTGAGCCACAGGCACACTGGGATATTGGCGCAAAGCTCGGTATTCTTGACCCAGAGACAGCCGTTAAGGTAACTGGAAGTCGCTTTCACTTCTATATGGGACTTGGTGCAAGACTTGAGCGTTCTATATACTCATTCTTCCTAGATACCCATACACAGCACGGCTATACAGAGGTTCTTCCTCCATATATGGCAAATACAGCGTCAATGACAGGTACAGGTCAACTTCCAAAGTTTGCTGAGGATATGTACAAGGTTGAAAATGAGGACTATTACCTAATTCCAACAGCAGAGGTACCAGTTACAAATATGTATCGTGACAGTATTCTTGATGGCAGTAAGCTTCCTATATGCTACTGTGCTTATTCAGCTTGCTTCCGTGGTGAGGCTGGTAGTGCTGGCAGAGATAATAGAGGTCTAATTCGTCAGCACCAATTCAACAAGGTAGAGCTTGTTAAGTTCACAAGACCAGAGCAAAGTGAAGAGGAGCTAGAGAAGCTAACAAACGATGCTGAGAGAGTTTTGCAGCTTCTAGGACTACCATATCGTGTAGTATGCCTATGTACAGGCGACGTTGGCTTTAGTAGCTCAAAGACTTATGATATAGAGGTATGGATGCCTTCATACAATAGATATGTTGAGATTTCAAGCTGTTCAAACTTCCTTGATTTCCAAGCTAGACGTGCAAAGATTAGATTTAAGGATAATGTTAAGGATAAGGCACAGCTTGTACACACACTAAATGGTAGTGGAGTAGCAGTAGGCAGAACAGTTGCGGCTATACTTGAAAACTATCAAAATGCAGATGGTTCAGTTACAATTCCAGAGGTACTTCGTCCATATATGGGTTGTGATGTTATACCAGCTCCAGAGGTTTAATTTAAACAGAGTTGAGAGTTAAGAGTGGAGAGTTGAGATAACTATAACGGTTAGTCTCAGCTCTCCTTTTTAATTAATGACGAATGACGAATGACGAATTGTCATTAGAGTTGAGAGTTGAGAGTGGAGAGTTG
>SAMEA104404106__coassemble_1685_pt1 | contig 15998 bp, 13 predicted proteins | sample SAMEA104404106__metabat2_high_PE_070 | metagenome-assembled genome bin SAMEA104404106 (sample SAMEA104404106) | Balaenoptera acutorostrata
TATATTAAAAGTGAGGAACAAACTATCCCATTAAAACAAATAAAAAAACTGCTCCCCTAGAAGAAAATAAAAGTAGAGAGAAAAAAACTAACCGTCTAGTTATCTCAACTCTCAACTCTCAACTCTCAACTCTAGCAATAATTCGTCATTCGTCATTCGTCATTGAGCGAAGCTCTCAACTCTCAACTCTAGTGACAATTCGTCATTGTGAGTGTAAGCGACCACAAAATCTGGATATACTATTAGTGTCAGGTTATCTTGACAAAAAATATAAGGAGTATGGTTTAAATAATGAACACAAAAAAGTTTTTTGAGCTATTAAATTCCTCAGATGTAGGCTATGTGGACGAAATGCTGTCAAATGATAGTGATGTGGTGTCGGCAACTGGTTATACAGGGCTTACACCTTCGGCTGTTACTAGTGACGAAATAGCAGATAATTATAATGATATAAATAATTATCCCTATTTTAGAAATGAGAAAGCTTTAAGAAGCTATCCAAGTAAAAAGTAATAATTTAATTAATATGCAAGAGCTTTTGATAGTTCTTGCATATTTTTATGTTAATTTATAATAAGCCATATAAATTAAAAGTATATTTTAAACATAATTGCTAAAAATATATGAGTTTTGTTTTTGAATATGAATTATCTTTAAAATTACTTGCAAAAAAGACTTGATTTATTATCCCCTGTTTGTTATTATAAGGATTGAACATTTATTTTTAAACAAATATAAGAGATATGTGTTGAAAAGGAAAAGGGGAAGTTTTATGCGTAATGATCTTTTAAAACAGCTTATAGAGTCTATGAATACCCTTTCAAAGGGACAGAGACTAATTGCAACATATATATTAAAGCACTATGAAAAGGCGGCGTTTATGACTGCGGCAAAGCTAGGAGAAACAGTCGGCGTAAGCGAGTCAACAGTTGTCAGGTTTGCAATAGAGGTGGGTTTTGATGGATACCCACAGCTACAAAAAAATCTTCAGGAGCTTATAAGAAATAGACTTACTTCTATTCAAAGAATGGAAATAATGAATGAGGAGCTTAATCCCTCCGAAATACTCAATAGAGTAATGACTCTTGATGCGGAAAAAATTAAGCGTACACTAGAGGAAGTGAATAGAGAAAAATTTTCACAGGCGGTGGATACAATTATAAATGCAAAAAATCATTATATAATTGGTATTCGTAGCTCAAATGCCTTGTGTGGCTTTATGGCGTTTTATTTTAATCATATATTTCCAAACGTACATACAATAGGCACAAATAGCAGTAGTGAGGTCTTTGAGCAGATGATTAGAATAGGTAAGGACGATACCCTTATCGCAATAAGCTTTCCACGATACTCTCAAAGAACGCTAAAGGCGGCTCAGTTTGCAAAAAAACAAGGGGCAACAGTAATTGCTATAACAGACTCAGACTCAGCCTCACTTGCAAAAATTGCGGATATTACACTAATTGCAAAGAGTGATATGGCATCGTTTGTAGACTCGCTGGTAGCTCCTATGAGCCTTATAAATGCTCTTATAGTAGCAATAGGTAACCAGAAAAAGAGCGAAATATCAAAGTCCTATGAGGCGCTAGAAAAAATATGGGATGAATACAATGTATATGAAAGAAATAACGAGGAAGGCGAAAATGACTAAAAAACTTGTAATAATTGGTGGTGGTGCGGCAGGACTTATGGCGGCTTGTGCTGCATCAAAAAATGGTATAAAGGTAACTCTTGTTGAGCATACGGATAAGCTTGGCAAAAAGCTTGCAATAACAGGAAAGGGCAGATGTAATGTAACAAATAACTGTCCACCTGAGGATATACTAAAAAATACGCTTACAAATAGAAAGTTTCTATATAGTAGTATTTATTCATTTACACCAGATGATGTAATGGCTTTTTTTGAGGAAAAGGGAGTGGAGCTTAAAACAGAGAGAGGAAACAGAGTTTTCCCTGTATCGGATAAGGCTTATGATGTAGTGAATGCCCTTGTCAACACAGCAAAAAGTCAAGGTGTAGATATAATATTTGATAATGTGGAGGAAATATTAACAGATACAGACGAAAATGGTGAAAAGCTTGCAGTAGGAGTAAGGCTTCGTGATAATGGTAGTATATACTCTGACTGTGTACTTCTTGCTACAGGTGGAAAAAGCTATCCCGTAACAGGAAGTGACGGAAGTGGCTATAGATTAGCGAAAGCGGTAGGACATAGTATTACTGAGCTAAGAGCCTCACTTATACCAATTTACTGTAAGGAAAAGTATTGTGCAGATATGATGGGCTTGTCACTTAAAAATGTAGTGCTTTCACTATGGGAAAATGGCAAGAAAAAGCCAGTTTATAGCGAAATAGGTGAAATGCTGTTTACTCACTTTGGTGTATCAGGGCCTCTTGTGCTTTCGGCATCCTCATATATGCAAAAGGATGTTAATAAATATCATATTACAATAGACTTAAAGCCAGGACTAGATGAGCAAAAGCTTGATACAAGAATTTTGAGAGACTTTTCTGACAATATTAACAAGGACTTATCAAATGTGTTGGGACTACTCCTCCCAAGAGCTATGATAATTCCTGTAATACGTCTTGCAAGCTTGACAGCAGACAAAAAAATCAATACAATAACTAAGGAGGAGCGTTTAAATCTAATTCACATAATAAAGCATTTTCCACTAACTCCTACTGGTTTTAGACCGATAGAGGAGGCAATAGTAACAGGTGGCGGAGTATGTGTAAGGGAAATAGATGCTTCTACTATGGAGAGTAGGCTCTGCAAGGGACTGTATTTTGCTGGAGAGGTAATAGATGTTGATGCCTTTACAGGTGGGTTTAATCTTCAAATTGCATTTAGTACAGCTATTAATGCTGTCAATGCTATGCTAGAATACTAATTGATTTTTTAGGAGGACATTATGTTTTCGATTGCGCTTGATGGACCTGCAGGAGCAGGAAAAAGCTCGATAGCTAGAAAAATAGCAGAAAGACTAAGGATAATACACGTTGATACAGGTGCTATGTATCGTTCAATAGCCTTTTATTGCATAAAAAATGGTGTTGATACCTCGGATATTCAAAAGGTAGAGTCTCTTTTGCCAGAAATAAGTATTGAACTAAGCTTTACCGAGGACGGTCAAAGAATATTTATAAACAAAGAGGACGTAACAGATAAAATACGTACAAGTGATGTTTCAATGGGCGCATCAAACGTTTCGTCAATTCCTAAGGTTCGTGAGTTTTTACTCAATAATCAAAGGGAGCTTGCAGCAAAACATAGCCTAATTATGGATGGCAGAGATATAGGAACTGTAATACTTCCAGATGCAAGTGTAAAGATATTTTTGACAGCCTCGGCAGAGATAAGAGCAGAAAGACGACTTAAGGAATACATTGCCGACGGAGTTAATATTTCCTTTGATGAGGTTCTAGCTGATGTTATTAAGCGTGATAAGCAGGATATGGAAAGAAAGACAGCTCCATTAAAGCAAGCTGACGATGCAATACTTGCGGATACAAGCAGTATGGATTTTGATGAATCTGTAGAGTATTTACTAAATATCATAACTGAAAGGACAAAATAAAAAATGAGCTGTGTTTATTGGATAGCATTTTGGCTATCAAAGATAGTATATTCACTTCTTTACAGAGTAGAGTATATAAATAAAGATAATGTGCCAAGTACAGGCGGATACATACTTGCGCCAAACCATAGGGGACTAAGTGATGTTATATTTATAGCTCACGGAGTGCCAAAGAGACCTATTTTGTATATGGCAAAGCAGGAGCTATTTAAGAATAAGCTTCTTGCGTGGTTCTTTAAAAAATGCGGAGCTATGCCTATCGAAAGAGGTACTGGAGATATGACAACTATAAATGACTTTATAGGTAAAATAAAGGATGGAAACTTGGTTGGAATATTCCCAGAGGGAACAAGAGGAGATAATATTCGTCCAGCTAGAGGAAAAAGCGGAACAGCGCTTATAGCTAAGCAAGCTGATTGTGGGGTAATTCCTTGTGCTATAATATACGAGGGAAAGCTTCGTCCATTTAAAAAGATTAAAATTTGCTATGGGGAGCCTATAAGCAGTGAGGAGCTATTTGCAGATGCAACAGCTACAGCAGGACTAAAACGAGCGACAAAGAGAATTATGCTTGAAATAAATAATCTTATGGATAAGGAGGGCGTACCAAGTGCCGAAGATAATACTCGCTAAATCAGCAGGCTTTTGTGGAGGTGTGCGTAACGCTGTAACAAAGGCATTTGAGAGTGCAGAGAAAATGAAACCTCTATATATTATGGGTGAGCTTGTACACAACCCAATTATAAACGAGGATTTAATGGCAAAGGGTGTTTGTCGTGAGGACGATATAGAAAAGCTAAATAGTGGAGACACTATTATTTTGAGAGCCCACGGTGTGCCTTATGAGGTATATGAAAATCTTGATAATCGAGGAATAAATTATATAGATACCACCTGTGCCTTTGTAAAGAGAGTGCATAGCATAGTATCGGATATAGATGAAAATACTAATGTACTTTTGGCTGGAGATAGTACCCATCCAGAGGTAATTGGTATAATGGGACATTGTAAAAACGAGGTTACTTGCTTTAAGAGTGCCGAGGAACTGGAAAAAATACTTAAAAGTGATGATAAATATATCAAAAATGACACTGTTTTAGTGGCACAAACTACATTTAATGTAGAAGAATGGAAAAAATCTGAAAAAATATTCAAAAAGCTATGTACAAAAGCAAATATTTTTGATACAATATGTAAAGCGACTGTTGTTAGACAAGATGAAGCCGACAAATTATCAAAAGAATGTGATATGATGATTGTTATTGGCGGAAAAAACAGCTCAAATACCCAGAAGCTCTTTAAGATTTGTCAACAAAACTGTCGTACCTATTTGGTCGAGACCATAGATGACATAAGTAAAATAGATACTAGTGTCGTAGACGACCATACTATTATTGGAATTACAGCAGGTGCATCGACGCCTGATTGTATAATTAAGGAGGTTCAAAAATCCATGAGCAATTTGGATAACAACATTACTAATGACATGAGCTTTGAGGAGATGCTAGACAAATCCTTCAAAAGTGTACATAATGGGGAGAAGGTAACAGCAAAAGTTATTAAAGTTAAAGATAACGAAATACTTGTTGACTGTGGCGTAAAATACGCATGTTATGTACCACTAAACGAGCTTACAGATGATCCTACTCTAAAACCAGAGGATATTGTTAAGGTTGATGACGACATCGAGCTAATCGCTGTTAGAGTTAACGATGTAGAAGGCACAATAATGCTTTCAAAGAAGAGACTAGATGCTTCAGCAGGCTTCGAGAAGGTTATGAACGCAGGTGAGACAGGTGAAGTTCTTACAGGTCGTGTAACAGAGGTTATCAAGGGTGGCGTTCTAGTTCTAACAAACGGCGTTAAGGTATTTGTACCAGCTAGCCAAACAGGTGTTCCACGTAGCGGAGACCTAAATACACTTCTAAATACAGAGGTTTCATTCAAAATTCTTGAAACAAACCGTCAACGTCGTCGCGCTTTAGGCTCAATAGCTATCATTAAGCGTGAGGAGCGTAAAGCACTAGCTGAAAAGCTATGGGCTGATATTGAGGTTGGCAAGGAATATACAGGTAAGGTAAAGAGCATCACAAACTTCGGTGTATTTGTTGACATCGGCGGTGTAGATGGCAGAATAGCTCTACCAGACCTAACATGGCTAAGAGTTAAACACCCATCAGAGATTGTAAGCGTTGGTGAGGAAATTACAGTTACTGTTAAGGACATCAACGAGGAAGAAAAGAAAATCAGCCTAACATACAAAAAGTCTGAGGACAATCCATGGGAGAAGATTAAATCACTACACAATGTAGGCGACGTTGTTAAGGTAAAGGTTATGTCACTAACAACATTCGGTGCATTTGCTGAGATTATCCCAGGCGTAGATGGTCTAATCCATATTTCACAAATCGCAAGAGAGCATGTTGAAAAGGTTAGCGACAAGCTACACGTTGGTGATGAGGTTGAGGCTCAAATTACAGAGCTAGACTTCGACAAGAAGCGTGCAAGCCTATCTATAAAGGCTCTACTAGAGGATGAGGTTCCTGTTGAGGAGACAGAAGAGGCTTAATTTAAAGCTGATTTCATTCTAACTAAAAATATTAAGAGATGTGCATTTGTTTGCGCATCTCTTTTTGTTTGTTATATAAGTTAATCAAGCCTTAGCTTATGAGTTTATTGCAATTAAAAATACACTGTGCTATACTTGTAGTCAGTAGTTAATGATATTAATATTCATAATCACGTATATAGGCATCATAATATTTTTATAGGTGATTTTTAATATAAATACTATTAAATTTTATTATAGGAGGAAACTATTATGGAGAATGTAATAGAGAGATTTTTAAGATACGTACAGATAGATACAGAGTCACAGGACGGAGTAGAGGCAATTCCTAGTACAGAAAAGCAGTTTAACCTTGCAAATATGCTAAAAAAAGAGCTTGAGGAGATGGGTGCTAAAAATGTTGCAATAGATGAACACGCCTATGTGACAGCAGAAATACCATCAAATGTTGACTATGATACACCTACTATAGCTTTTATTTCACATATGGATACAAGCCCAGCTATAAGCGGTGCTAATGTAAAGCCTAATTATATCAAAAATTATGATGGTAAGGATATTGTTCTTAATGAGGAAAAGAACATAGTACTAAAGACAAGTGAGTATCCAAGCCTACTTGACTATGTGGGACAGGACATTATTACAACAGATGGTACTACTCTTTTGGGTGCAGATGACAAGGCTGGTGTAGCTGAAATTATGTCTTTTGCAGAGGAGCTTATAAACAGTGATGTTAAGCACGGAACAGTTAAAATTGCATTTACTCCTGACGAAGAGGTTGGCAGAGGTGTTGACCTATTCCCAATAGATGATTTTAAGGCGGACTTTGCATATACAGTAGACGGCGGAGCTTTGGGAGAGCTTGAATATGAAAACTTTAATGCCGCAGGTGCAGTTATCACGATTAATGGAACAAGCATACATCCAGGTAGCGCTAAAAATATGATGAAGAATGCAATTCTTATTGGTATGGAGCTTCATTCTCTATTACCTGTACACCAAACTCCTGATGCTACAGAGGGGTATGAGGGATTTTATCACCTTGATGTAATAAACGGTGGTGTTGAGACAACTACAATGGAATACATCATTCGTGACCACGATATGAAGCTATTTAACGAGAAAAAAGAGTTTATGAAAAAGGCAGTGGACTTTATAAACACAAAGTACGGAGAGGGTACAGCTGTGCTTGATATGCGTGACAGCTACTACAATATGAAGGAAAAAGTAGAGCCTTGTATGCACCTAATCGACAATGCAAAGCTCGCTATGGAAAAACTAGGTATAAAGCCTATTGTCACACCAATTCGTGGTGGTACAGATGGCGCAAGACTCTCATTTATGGGACTACCTTGTCCAAACCTATGCACAGGTGGACACAACTATCACGGTAAATATGAGTATGTTTGTGCAAACTCAATGGAAAAGATTACCGAATTATTGAAAGAGATAACATTAATATATGCTCAGAAAAAATAAAAAAATAAACAATAACCTAAGTGCTATAAATGATAATATAAATCAGGCTATGGCAAAAATTGACAGCAAACAAAAAAAGCGTAGTTATAAGGGCAAAAATCAATTTTTAATACTTGTAAGTGATATGTACGAGAGATATAAGTCACACAATGTGGCGCTGTCGGCGGCGGCTCTAACATACTACTTTACCTTTGCATTTTTTCCACTACTTATTTTTTCAAACAACCTGCTTGGTTTTTTGAGAATAAGTCCAGAGTTTGTAATGCAGTATTCGGCACTTGTGCCAAACGATGTACTCAAGATAATATCATCCTATCTTGAGTATGTCTCCTCGGTTAAGTCGTCCTCACTACTTGTTTTCGGCTTGATTTTTACAATCTATATACCCTTTAGAGCGGTAAATTCCCTTATAAAGGTTATTTGTATTGCGTATGATATAAAGGACACTCGTTCGCTTATGCACAGGATAGTTATAATCATACTTTTGGGTATTGGAATTATAGGCTCAATTATAGGCTCAATACTTGTAAACATAGTTGGTAGAACTGTGCTTGAGGCAATAGGAAAAATTATACCTATATCTGGTGTATCAATAGATGTATGGAACTTTTACAAGGTGCTTATAATGGCGGTTGTACTATTTATAGTTCTTCTTATGCTGTATCTAGTAGGACCTAGCACAGTTGTGCATTTAAAGGAGGCGCTTCCTGGTGCGATAGCCTCTCTTATTTGTTGGTTATTATATTCGCTATTCTTTTCAGCCTATGTAAATAACTTTGCGAAGTACTCTGTAATATATGGCTCTATAGGTACGGTAATAGTGCTTATACTATGGCTCTATTGTGCATCTCTCACGCTTATTTTGGGTTCTGAGTTAAATGCTCAGCTAAAGCAAATGAAAATGGAAAAAACTAGAGCTACAAAGGAGAAGTAATGGCTGAAAGGGAACTTATTAAGATTAGTGGAACAGTAGAGGATATTATTTATCATAATGAGGATAATGGCTTTACTGTCCTTAATGTTAGTGTAAATGATGAGCTTGAAACAGTTGTTGGTGAAATTGCTATGATTAACGAGGGTGAGGAAATAGCGGCTACTGGCTTTTATACCTCTCACCCAACCTATGGCTCGCAGTTTAAGGCTCAAATAATAGAAAAAACCTTGCCGACAACAGCTAATGCAATACTAAAATATCTTTCATCAGGAGCAATAAAGGGAGTAGGCCCTGTATATGCAAAAAAGCTTGTTATGAAGTTTGGCGATAGGACAATGGATATAATAGAAAATTCTCCAGAAAGGCTTACAGAGGTAGATGGGATAACGGTAAAGAGAGCAAAAAAAATCTTTGAGGAGTACAGAAAAATTTATGGCGTGCGTACTCTAATGATTTTTTTGACGGGACTGGGACTTTTGCCCGCAACCGCAATAAAGGTATGGAAAGCCTATGGAAATGATGCAGAAAACCTAGTAAGGCAAAACCCATATATACTTTGTTGTGGAGATTTTAATATAGATTTTAATTCGGCTGATGAGATTGCACAAAAGCTAGGCTTTGATGTGGATAGTATATATAGGCTTGAGGCTGGAATAATATATATTTTGAGACATAATAGTAATAATGGTCATATGTGTCTGCCATACGATAAGCTAGCTACGCTGGCGGCTGATTTCCTTGACAGCGAAAAAGAGGTCATTGATGAGGTTTGTGTTAAGCTTTGCGATGAGAGAGCAATAGTTAAATATAATGACGGCTCAAAGGACTATCTATATATAACAGAGCTTTATAATGCCGAAAGCTATGTAGCAGGCAGACTTTCGCTTATGCTGCAACTAAACGGCTCTAATGAGGATATAGATGTATCCGAGCAAATTGCCGATATAGAGAGCTTTAATAATATTGAATATGATGAGCTACAAAAGAAGGCTATCAGCGAATGTGTAAATAATAATGTATTTATTCTGACAGGTGGACCTGGTACAGGAAAGACTACTACTCTTAATGGAATATTAACAGTTCTCGAAAATATGGGACAAAGGGTGGCTCTTGTGGCGCCAACAGGCAGAGCGGCTCAAAGAATGAGCGAGGTTACAGGCAGAGAAGCGAAAACTATACACAGACTTTTGGAGGTGGAGCCTGCAAGGGAAACTCTTACCTTTAAGCACAATGAAAAAAATCCCTTAAAGCACGACGTTATAATTGTTGACGAGATGTCAATGGTGGATACCATTATTCTAAGCAACCTTTTGTGTGGAATGAAGCTTTCAGCAAAGCTTATTATGGTTGGAGATAGCGACCAGCTACCGTCTGTATCAGCTGGAAATATACTCAAGGATTTAATAGACAGTGATGTAATACCTATGGTGCATCTTTCAACAGTATTTAGACAGGCGGCAGAAAGCCTAATAGTAACTAATGCCCACAAGATAGTTGAGGGAAAGCTTCCTGACCTAAATATAAAAAACAATGATTTTTTCTTTCTTAAGAGAGCTAGTGCCGAAAGTTTACAACAGCTTGTTGTTGATTTGTGTAAAACTAGACTTCCAAAGGCATATAAGTTATCTTCCTTTTGGGATATACAGGTAATAGTACCGAGTAAAAAAGGTCCTATTGGAACATTTGAGTTAAATAAACGCTTGCAGGAGGCGCTAAATCCACCTAATAAAATAAAGAATGAGGTTACGTCCTTTAACCGTACATATAGAGTTGGTGACAAGGTTATGCAGATAAGAAATAACTATGACATTATATGTAAAAATGACACAGGCGAAGAGAGTATGGGCGTATTTAACGGTGATATAGGCATTATAGAGGGAATAAATTCGGCGGATAAGAATATTGTAGTTAGGTTTGATGATAGAGTGGCTGTCTTGAGCTTTGATAACCTTGACCAAATAGAGCTTGCCTATGCTATAACTGTACACAAAAGTCAGGGTAGTGAATTTGAGGCAGTAGTTATGCCACTTCTTACAAAGCACAGGCTACTTCACTACAGAAATTTATTATATACAGCAGTTACAAGGGCGAAAAAGCTTCTTGTTATGGCTGGCAATCCAGATGTAGTGGCAGAAATGGTTGCGAATAACAGAAGGACACTCAGATATACAAATCTAAAACAGATGTTAAAGGACTGTATGAGCGTTGAATAGTTTTTTTGTAAGCATACTTGATATATTTTTTCCAAGGAAATGCTTATTTTGTGGTAAGCTCCTTTTAAATACCGAAAGAACGTGTTGCCCAGAATGTAGAAAAAGATACTCCTTAAAGGGTGATGAGAGATTAACTGTATATAAGGATATAAATATATACAGTTCTTTTTCTTATACAAAGGACGTAAAGGGAGCAGTAAAAAAGTTTAAATTCGAGGGGAAAAAGCATATAGCTGAGGATTTTGCAAATGAAATGATAGCTACACTTTTAGACTATGGCTATACTAAGGATAGCTTTGACAGTGTTGTGTATATACCTCTTCCTCCAGAAAGAGAAAGACAGAGAGGGTATAATCAAGCAAAGGAGCTTGCAAAATATATAGCTGAATACTTTGACACTACTCTAAGCTCTGGCGGACTTTTAAGGCGGAGCATACACCTACAGCACGAATTAAAAAAGAGTATGAGACTAAAGCAAGAAAAGTCAGGCTTTGATATAGACCTTGATTTTAAGGTGAGGGGCAGAATTTTACTTGTTGATGATATAGTGACTACTGGTTCTACTGTTGCAAGTTGTGTAAAACTACTTAAAACTAATGGGGCAGAGAGTGTTATAGTGACGACATTTGCAAAAACTTGTTAATAATACATTAAAAGTGATAATATATTTTGACAAAGGGTATAAGAGCGTGCTAAAATATACTAGAGAAATTTTTTTAGATTAAATTGTGGGTTAGCACAGGATAAGACCTTTTGCTCGAGATACCTCGATAGGCATATTAAAAAAAGTTTTCTTAAAAGCTTAAAAGTATGAAATTTAATAATTGTTATATATAAAGGGGATATTAAAGATGATAGGTAGCGATATAGGTATAGATTTAGGTACAGCCTCTACCATTATTTACGTAAGTGGTAAGGGTATAGTTTTGCATGAGCCATCAATAGTTGCTGTTGATACAAGAGCTGACAAGGTTATAGCTGTTGGTTCTGAGGCAAAGGCTATGCTGGGCAGAACAGGTAAGGATAGCTTTATAAAGGTTATTCAGCCACTTAAGGACGGTATTATTTCTGATGACAAGGTTACAGGAATGATGCTAAAGGTATTTTTAAAGAAAATAAACATAAATAAAATATTTAAGCCACGCATTTGTGTTTGTATTCCATCAAAGATTACAAAGGTACAACGTCGTTCAGTTATTGATACTGTTATGTCAATAGGCGCTAGAAATGTATTCCTTATAGAAGAGCCAGTTGCAGCGGCTATTGGCTCTGGTATTGATATTTCAAAGGCTAACGGTATAGCTGTACTAGATATGGGTGGCGGTACTACTGATATAGCTGTGCTTTCAATGAATGGTATAGTATGTAAGGATTCAATAGCTATTGCAGGAGACACATTTAATAATAGTATCAGCAGATACATTCAAGAGACCTACTCCATTGATTTAAGTGAAGTAAGCACAGACAACCTAAAAAAAGAGCTTGCCTATGTAGCTAGCGAAACTTCTACTACTCCTCGTGAGGAAAAACGCTATGAGCTACGAGGTCAAAGACAGAGTGGATCAAAATTGCCACAAAGCATTATAATACGCAATAGCGAGCTTGCTGAGGTTCTTCGTGACGACTGTGAAAAGGTTATATCTGTTTTGCAATCAGTACTTAAAAATACACCTCCAGAGCTTGTAGCGGATATTAGCCGTAACGGTCTGCTAATGACAGGTGGTGGCTCTATGCTTGACGGACTAGATGAGCTTCTTACAGAGCGTATAGGCTTTAAGGCATATCGTTCTCCTAATCCTATTGACGCTGTTGCTATTGGCACAGGTGAATCCTTTAAATTTAATAAAAAGCTTCTTGATGGCTACAGCGGTTACTCCCGTAGCTAGTCGGCGAGCCGCCGCTCATCATTGTGAGCGACAGCGAACCCACGCCACTTGCTAGTATTTCTTTAACTAAAAATATTGACTTTTTTTGAAAAAAATGTAACAATATATATGTTATCAAAATATTATTTTGCTCATTAATAATAAGTAGAGCATATCTCGGGAGGGATATAGGTGGCAAAAAAAGAAAAAGATAAGAAAAAAAATAAAAAGAATAAAAAAGCCTCGAAGGAAGTAGTAGTCAGAAAAAGAATATTAAAGAGTGATTATCAAAAACATCAAAACAGAAAAATAAATAAAATGCTGGGTGTACCACTTGATGATGAAACGGGTTTCATAAGGACGGATGATGAGCCTAAGAGCTTTCTTTCATCATTGTGGAAAAAGGATAGAGGTACAGATAGAATAGAACGACCATCACTAGTTGATAAGCCAGTAGACTTTAGTCAAGAGCCAGAAAAGCTTATGCTTATAAAAGCACGTGAGGGAGAAATAAAGGATAAAAATAAAATACGTTTAAGCGTGTCACTGGTGCCATTTGTTGAGATTCTATCCGTAGTTATTTTATGTATATATCTGCTTTTGATAGCAAGGCTTGCAAAGCCTGAGGGTACTGCCGATTTTGTTAATATTGTATTTATAATAATAGCTCACTTTATGTCAACAGCTACCTTGGTAGGAAATGACGTGGCAGAAAATGGATTAAATTTTACAATGTATAAAACTATAGTTGCAGCATTTCATTGGTTAGGTGCATCTATAATTATGTTTATTATGCGTAATATATATCAACCATCAGCTGGTGGAGCAGTCTTACTTCAAATTGGTCTTTTGGGTGTGGCTATCATATTCTATGGTATTATAAATATGTCAAAGGTACATATTATAAAAGGAGACTACGTTATAAAAAATCGAGAAGACGAAGAGAACAGTGAAGAAAATGATTATGAAGAGTCATCAGAGTATCAGAAAAATTATGAAGCAATAAATGAAATATTTAATAGTACTCAAGAATAGCTTTTGTAAATTAAAAAATAAGGGAAATTTCTAGGATTTTGTGTAAAAGCAATAATTTTAGAGGTTTCCCTCTTTTTATTATTGAGGATAGGCTAAAGGCACTTGTATAAGGCAAAAAAAAATGTTATAATATTATGTATTATTTTTAGGATTTTTCCTATTCAAACTATTAAAAGATAAATTATATAAAAAGAAAGGTAATAATTATTATGCATTGGTCCGAAGAAATAGCAACACAAATAATCAAAAATGCGCCAAATAAGGAAGAATATGTATGCGCTGCAGGTATCAGTCCATCTGGTTCTGTTCACATTGGTAACTTCCGTGATATAGCTACAAGCTACTTTGTTTGTAAGGCTCTTAGAAAAATGGGAAAGAAAGCCAAGCTTTTGTTCTCGTGGGACGAGTATGATAGACTTCGTAAGGTTCCTGTAAACGTAGCTAAGGTTACAGAGGGCTTTGATAAATATATAGGTGTTCCTTATGCCGATGTTCCAGACCCATACGGCTGTTGTGAAAGCTATGCTAAACACTTTGAGAAGGAATTTGAAAAGAGCCTAGCTCGTTTTGGTATAGATGTTGACTTTAGATACCAAGCAGACGAGTACCGTTCTGGTAAATATAAAGACTACATCATTAAGGCACTAAAAGAGAGAAAGCAAATATTTGATATACTAGATAGCTTCCGTACACAAGAGGCTACTCCAGATGAGAGAGAAAACTACTATCCAATAAATATTTACTGTCCAAAATGTCAAAAGGACGAGACAGTTATACTTTCACTTAATGAGGACTGCACACTAGCACACTTTAAGTGTAAATGTGGCTACGAGGGTGACTTTGACTTTACAAAGAATACAAATTGTAAGCTAGCTTGGAAGATAGACTGGCCTATGCGTTGGAAGGTCGAGGAGGTAGACTTTGAGCCAGGTGGAAAGGACCACGCAAGCCCTACAGGTAGCTACCAAACATCAAGAATTATTGCTGATAAGATTTTTGATTACAAGGCTCCTATCTTCCAAGGCTATGAGTTTATAGGTATAAAGGGTACAACAGGTAAAATGTCTGGTTCATCAGGACTAAACCTTACACCAGATTCACTTCTAAAGCTATATCAACCAGAGGTTATTTTGTGGCTTTACTCAAAGACAGAGCCAAACAAGGCTTTTGACTTTTGCTTTAGTGATGAAATTTTACGTCAATACTTTGAATTTGATAAGATGCTTGCACAAGTATATGATGGCACAGCCAACGAGTACATCAGCAGTATTATGTACAATACAACTGTAAATGACCGCAAGCCTGTTCTTGTTCCAATGGCACAGCTTGTTTCATTCGGTTCAATAGTTGATTTTAACCCAGATATGCTAGAAACAGTATTTGAAAAGATTGGTACTCCATTTACAAAGGAGCAATTTGCAGAGAGACTAGAGCTTGCTAAATACTGGCTGGAGCAATGCTCACCAGAGAGTATGAATAAGCTGCTAACATACCACAACTGGAGCTACTACGACACAATGACAGAGGAAGAAAAGCAAGAAATCGAACTACTTCGTAAGTATCTTGTAGAGGGTGAGTTTGACCTTGAGGCTCTACAGACATATCTATATGATATTCCTGGTCTTGTACGTGGAGAAATTACAGATGCAAAGCAAAAGAAAGCTATACAAGGCAAGTTCTTTAAGAACGTATACAATCTAACAATAGGCAAGGAGCGTGGACCACGTCTATATCTATTCCTATACGCTATTGATAAAAATGCTATTGCAAATCTACTTGACTTTAGCGGTGAGCGTGAGGAAATGCCTGTTGAGGAGGTTAACGAGGAGGAAGCTCCAAGTGATGTAGCTCCTATTAAGTCTGAAATTCAGCTTGATGACTTCCAAAAGATTGATATGAGAGTTTGCAAGGTTGTAGCTTGTGAGGATGTTAAGAAGTCAAAGAACTTCCTAAAGCTTACACTTAATGACGGTATAGGTGAAAGAACAATTATGTCAACAATAAAGGGTGAATACACACCTGAGGAACTAATTGGCAAAAAGATAATTGTTATTGCAAACCTAGCTCCACACAAATTCAGCGGTGTTATGAGTGAGGGTATGCTAATAGCTGCTACTCACGATAGCTGTGGCTGCAAGGTTATATTTGTTGATGACAGCGTTCCAGTTGGCACACCAATTGCATAATAGAGCTTCGCTCAGAGTTTAGAGTGGAGAGTTAAGAGTTGAGAGAACTAGACGGATAGTCTTTTGTCTCAACTCTTTTTTTAAATGACGAATTACGAATGACGAATGACGAATTAATTTCAAGGATAGTTTTTCT
>SAMEA104404106__coassemble_1935_pt1 | contig 14287 bp, 16 predicted proteins | sample SAMEA104404106__metabat2_high_PE_070 | metagenome-assembled genome bin SAMEA104404106 (sample SAMEA104404106) | Balaenoptera acutorostrata
AATAAATTCGCCTTTTTCAATGCTTATATTTATATTGTCCAGTATGTTTTTATTTGAATTGGGATAGGAAAAGCTTAGATTTTTGATTTCAATATATGCCATACGATTGTCTCCTTAATTTCGATTATGGTTGGAATAAATGTAAGTATTCCATATATAATAATGCCTAACGAGAATGGAGCTATGCTAATTTTGGGAGTAAAATCAGCTCTAGTATTTGCAGAAAAAAATAGTGTGATGAGAAGAATTATTATTGTAGAAAGAAGAATAGCATCCTTTTTAGTAAAGGTGTAGTCATTGTAGTTGGTTCTTTTTTTTGAGCCATAGCCCCTTGCTTTCATAGAGTCAGCAATTATTATACTGTTTTCAAGCGACCAATCTGTCATTATAGATATAATGGTTGCACCATCTCTTACCTTTTCTTTAAAGGTACTGCCACTATTTATGCCCTTGCCAATAGATTTTCTTGACAAAATTATTTGCTTTGCCTTTTTTGTAAAATTGGGAATCATTTGGAATATCATAACTAGAATAAGCGAAAGAGAGGGTATAAGTCTTCCGAATAGTGCTGTAAATTTATCGCCTGTTAGTACCCTACTGTAGCAGGCAAACCATATAATAGTATCAATAAATATTCCGCCAAGAGTGAGTCCATATAGTAGAGCCTCAAGTGTATAGGGTCTATTAAATATATGAAATAGAATATGCTCTCCGTATCTATTAAAAAGAGGGTTTATAGTGGCAATAATAATTGACACAGGAAGTAGAGCTAAAGCTTTTTTTGCCCCTTTTTTTCCATCAAGGAGTATGTAATAGCAGATTCCAGCAGTAAGGCTTGTAACTATATAAAGTGGGTGCTGAATAGTTACTACAGAAACTATTACAGTCAAAAAGAAAATAAAATTTACAAGTGGATGAAATTTAGAAAATATATTAAAATTCACTTTGCACCTCCTAGATTATTTATAGCTTGTATTTTATCACAAATTGTCTATATTTACAAATAAGTTTTTTATTGATTAGATTTTATATTTGTGATATAATAGCTATGATTGTGCAGGGAAATAGGTGAAAATCCTATACGAGCCCGTCGCCGTAATGTGCTTTTATTTTCTTACCATTACCGCAAATGGGAAATAGTCATTGGAATATTTTCTGAGAAGGCTGAAAATAATTTACGCTAAGTCGGAATATCTGGCAATTAATATCTCTGGAGATATATTGCGAGCGCCAATATTGGAGAAATATATATTTATTAAAGGGGAATTTTTAAAAAATGAAGAAAAATCAAACAGTAAAATTTTTATCTTTGATTATGGCAGTTGTGCTTATTGCGGTAGTAGCACTTACAGGCTGTGGAAGTAAGGAGGATACCTCAAACGTTGATACTAGTGTATCCATTTCTACTGAAGAAAAGATAGAGGATAGCAGTAAAACTGTTATAGGAGAAGGAGCTACAATATTTACATTTGTGGTATCTGATTTGGATGGCAAGGAAACAAGCTACGAGGTTCATACAGACAAGAAAACTGTTGGTGACGCTCTAGTTGAAAATAAGCTTGTAGAGGGTACAGTAGGCGAATGGGGACTAATGGTTGAGAGTGTAAATGGTATAGCTCTCGATTTTGAAAAGGACGGTATGTACTGGGCTTTCTTTATTGATGGAGAGTATGCTCAAACAGGTGTTGATTCAACTGATATAGTTGCTGGAACAACCTATTCATTTGTACCAACAAAGGCATAATTTTTATTATTATACATTTAGTAGTTACTTTTACAATAAAATAATCTTAAATGAATAAAAGCTGAAGATACAAATATTGTGTGTCCTCAGCTTTTGTGTTTTATAGAATAGGGAAAAATATAGATTTTCTCTTTTGACTAGTGGCAAAATTCACCTTCTAAAAGGCTCCTGTACGATAAAAGTCTCCCCATTTTGAATAAGCAATCTTTTTATAAAAAGGTTGATTAAAAAAAAATAAAATTTTCGATTTTATTAAATACAACAAGAGCTTGTCTTTGTTTTTGTTAACATAGCCGATTTATTGTAAAAAATACCATTTTTTTTTTTTTTTTTGAAAAAAACTATTGCATTTAGACAAAAAGTGTGCTAATATGAGCTTGTAACGTGTTATACGGTAATATACGACATAAGGAGTGAGTGCTATGTTTAAGAAATTAAACGTAAAAAAATATTTGATTATTTGTTTTTCAATAATTCTTGTACTAAGTACAGTTCTAGCAGGTATTGGTTATGTGGGTATATCTGAAACCAAAAAATATATGAAAAATTATATAACAACAACCCTCGATTCAGATACGGCAGTCAAAACTTGTCGAATAGAGGCGAATAGAGCAGCAAGATACCTAAGAGAGATGGTGCTAACTGACGATGCTACCAAGAGGGAAGAAAACACGCTAAAAATAGAGGAAAGCGTGGATATTATTAATCAAGCTATACAGGAATTTAAGGAGAAGCACGGTGATAATGACGGCTTAGTTCGCGAGTATGAGGCAAAGTTTAAGGAATGGTTTGATATTGCAAACGAAGCAATTGACGCCTTAGATTTTGGCAATAAGGCTCGTGCTGTAGAGATTATCTTGACAGATTGCACGGATACCTTAACAGAGCTTAACTCAATAGCTAGAAGAATTGACACAGTAATAGAAAATGAAAAAATATCGAAAAATAAATACCTTGATAATATGACAAGGATATTTCTTATAGTAACAGCTATTTCATATTTCGGTTCACTTGCACTGACAGTATTTATTGTAATACGCTCGGCAAAAAATATCGATGGAGCTATTGATAAAATTGCTGTAAGCATTACTGAGCTATCAAAGGGAAACCTACACACAAAGGTTGATTATGAGGCGAATAATGAGTTCGGCGATCTAGCTAAAAAGATAAACTTTTCAATTGATGAGCTTGATAAGTATGTGAGTGCCATAGATTATGCTATGAGTTCATTTTCAAAGGGTGACTTTACAGTTGAATGTCCAATAACATTCCTAGGTGATTTTGAAAATATTAGAAAGTATATCTATAATTTCCAAGTGACCTTGAATAGCACGCTTACGGATATACAAAAATCCTCTGAGCAGGTTAGAATTAGTTCCTCAGAAATAGCCTCTGGTGCTCAAACTCTAGCAGAGGGTGCTACAGAACAGGCAAGCAGTATAGAGGAGCTTGCAGCTACAGTAAACGAGGTTGCAGGTCAAATTGAAAGTAATACAACCAATACTGTCGAGGCCAATAGACTTGGCAAGGAGACAGAGGAGGTTATAATCGAAAGCCTAAACGAAATGAAGCAAATGCTTTTAGCTATGGAGGATATAGCTAAGGCGTCCGAGGGAATAGGACACATCATTAAGACAATAGATGATATAGCCTTCCAAACAAATATACTTGCACTTAATGCCGCAGTAGAGGCAGCTAGAGCTGGTACAGCTGGTAAGGGCTTTGCTGTTGTTGCTGATGAGGTTAGAAATCTGGCACAAAAGTCAGCAGATGCCGCAAAGGAAACCACAGCTCTAATCGAAAATTCATTAAATCTTGTCAATAAAGGTAAGAATTTGGCACTCTCAACTAATAATGCCTTTAGTGAGGTACACAGTCATTCCGCTGAGGTAATAAAGCTGGTTCACGAGATAGCTGAGGCATCACAAAGACAGTCTGAATCGGTATCTGAGATAGTAATAGGTCTTGATCAAATATCTTCTGTAGTGCAGACAACCTCTGCAACAAGTGAGGAGAGTGCTGCATCATCAGCTGAGCTTTCGGAGCAGGCAAATCTACTAAAGGACCTTATGTCGCCATTTAAGCTAAAGAATAAGGAAGACTTTGAGCTTGAGTAGATAGATAATGTATGATATAAATACCTATATATTTGTATTTCCCATTTTAAAAGAGTCGAAATTCGCATTTGTTGTGACTTTCGGCTCTTACTAATTATGAAGAATATAAATCAAAGCTATCAGAAAAGCAGTAAATTAATCTTAAGAACCGTCTAAATTAAACTATATTTAGTATTTAAAAATGAAATGATTTATGGTAGAATTAAACTAGCTTTAAAAATATTTTTATGTTATAAGATATTTTGGAGGATTAGTCTATGAAAAAAAGAGAAAATCTATACACAAATAAATACTTGAATGATGTGTATGTATTTAATAAGGAAAAAGAGGTAATGGTTACATTTGTAAAAATAATTTCAATTTTTTTCCCTATATATCTTTTATCTATTATTTTGATAACGTATATATTATATAAAAAAATAGCCTTGCCAGAGATAGTGTTTCTAAGTGTATCAATATTACTTTCTTCCCTATGGATTTTTGTATTTAATAAAGAGGTAAAGAAAATCCAAAACAGGAATGTCTTTAGACTTTTAAGAATAGCATTTATTCTTTTTTTAAATATGTTTACTGTTGCTGTATCTAGTCATTCAAACAATTCGACATATCTAGTTGTATATTTAGTAATATTTGTTGAGTTTATACTGTTTTTTGATAATATAGAGTATCTTAAAGCCATATTATTAACTATAGTTGTCTTTTTCTTTGAAAATGCTACACACTATGGATTTATTTTAAATTTTGAAGATAATGTTTTTAAATACGATTTTATATTTACAATCTTTGATGTTTTGGTGGTTTGCATATTTTCATACCTTATTAGCCGATATTATGTAATATCAAAATATAACGAATTTAAGCTTTTGAAGCAGAATGAAAAGGAAAAGCTGATTGACCCACTTACAAAAATGAAGAACAAAAGATATTTTATGAATATAATTGATGAAATTAATGAGGAAAAGGGTTGTGTTGTTGCAATTTTAATTGACCTAGACCACTTTAAAAATGTAAATGATATATTCGGACACAAAAAGGGCGATGAAATTTTGTCTATATCTTCAGATTATATACTTTCTGTATTTAGAAATTGCGATATTTGTCGTATAGGTGGAGATGAATTTGCGGGTTTAATTAAGATAAGTGAAAATATAGACGAGACAAGAAAAATAATTACAGAGAGAGTACTTGCTCTTTTGGATAAAATGCCAATTACAGTTGAGGAGGATGACAAGCGAGTTGATGTGACATTTTCAATAGGCGTATACACCTCTATTATAACCTCCACAAATTCGGCTGAGGATGTATTTGCTAAGGCAGACGAGCTAATGTATAAGGTAAAGAATACTACAAGAGATGGCTGTGCTATTGGATACGACAGCTGTGACAAGGTAGAATATTATACCAATAAATAAGAGAGGACTAGCCTTATATAAAATTTATAAGACTAGTCCTCTTTGTCTCAATATTGTTATAGGAAATGTAATAGACCTAGACCAAAAATATCTGAAAATGCGTGTGAAAGTATATATGGAAACAGATTTTTTGTTTTACCTATATATAAAAGGAAGTATACTATGCCCAGAATTAGTCCTATTCCAAGTGCAGATACTATGCCCTGGTATGTATGGAATGAAATCCTTATTATAAGTGAATAAATGAATGCTATCCACCTATATTTTGTCTCTACACAGGTGCATATTCCTATAAAGAATATCTCCTCATAAAAGCCATTTAGTAGGGAGAATAGAACTAGGGGAAGATTTACAAGGCTCAATGCACTAATAATAGGTACGTTTTCCTTTAGATATTCTGGTATCCAGCCAATTCCGTTAGTAAAGCAGCTTACTATATCCATACATGCTCCAAAGAAGAAAAACAGTCCAATGGCGAATAGTGTCGATTTAAAAGTTATTTTAAACTCCCATTGAGAAAAATCAAATCTTCTGACAAATAGGTATCCACCAGCAAGTAGTAGCTGAATAGACTGGCTTACTATTGCTCTTATGTTATCTGCGGTGGAAAATACAGCTTCCTGTACGAGCTTGTTTGTATTGGATGATAAAAGCATCTGAGTTGAGCTTATTATTGCAGGTCCAAAAAGTATTACAGTAAGTATTAATATATCCCACCATTTCAAATATCTTAGCCTCATATTATCACCTCCGTAGCTTCCTTTAACATATTTTTATCCTTATTTTTCCATAAATATAGTCCTAGACAGCAAATTGTCATAAGTATAGAAGATAGAATTGTACCCTCAAGCCCAAATTCTGTATTGTATGCAAAGCTGTTTCGGGTAATTCCATCAAGCCTAAATATGGAATACGGAAAGGATGCTCCGCTGTTTGGAAGTCCGAACACTATACTTTGTGAAAAGTTCCATGTAGTGTGAAGTCCCATAGCCATCCAAATACTGTCAAAATAGAATGTTACCATAGAAAAGAATATGGCGGTAATAATCATATCGTAGAATGCAAGTATTCCCATTCCATCGTTAGACAAATGTAGTATGGCGAAGAATAGTGAATTAACTAGGATAGCGTAAATTGGTTTGGGATTTAGTTTAAGTAGCTTTTGATAAATATATCCTCTACAAATTAGTTCTTCTGCTGAGGACTGTATAAATACTGCTATAAATAGCCACAGCACAGGGAAGAATCTAAAGCCTACAAAGGATAGAGATATATCTCCGTTTAGCCCAGCAACAATTACACAGCTCAGATTTAGTATAAAGCCGATAACTAGACCAAGCATTAGATAGTACAGAGTGTTACCCTCGGTATTCATAATAATAGCATCTTTTATATATTTATTTTTCTTTATTGCAAATATAAGTAAACCAAATACAACCCAACTAGAAAGAAAGTTTACATATTGCATAAAGGTATAGAGAAATGCGTTAGCCTCGCTTATCTCTGGAACTAGCAGCTCCCACGCCAGCTCTCCTGCTAGCATTGCTAAAAAGCTAAAAATTAATATTTTTGCTGTTGTTAAAATAGTATTTTTTTTCAATTATTAAATCTCCCTTCGTTTTTTGATTAATTTTTAGTCTAGCCTAGTTATACCATACCGAGTGTTAAATCTGTGTTAACTTAATTTCCTTGCTTAACAAAAAATTAATACAAGCTATGATAGAATATATGTGAAAGACAGAATTTACCATTTTTTTATTTTTAGACTTTACAAATTTATTTTATTACTTATAATAAAATTATGAAATATTATTTATAGGGGGATTATTGTGAAAAAAAAGTATTCATTAAGAAAATCTATAGTTTTTGTAACATCATTAATGTTTTTTGTAGGAAATATATTTTTGGTGTTAAACAGTATTTCGATGTCATTAGATACCTTTGAGGTATTTGTAGAGGATATATTGTTTTCATCTATTCAGATAAGCAAGGATATGTCACTGCTAAAAAAGCAGGTTTTTGTATATGGAATTATCATAGGTATCATCTCATCAACTGTCGGAAGTATTCTTGTAAATCATTTTACAAAAAAAATACTATCTCCACTTGATGATTTAACAAAGCATATAAGTAAGGTTGATAGTGAAAATTTGATTAGTCAAATAGAAATAAATTCATCTATATATGAAATAGATAGATTAATAGATGCCTTTAATTCAATGACGCAAAAGATACAGAATCTATTTAATATACATAAGGAATTTTCGGTATATGTGGCACACGAATTTAGAACTCCACTTGCTGTAATGCAAACACAGATAGACGTATACGAAAAAAATCCTAATACGAATACCTCAGAATTTTTTTCATCGCTTAGAAGTCAGATAATAAGACTAAATTCTCTTATATCTTCAATTCTCAGCTTTACAAAAATTGATTCAGAGAGAACAAACGAGCTAATACCAATTGATATTTTGGTTGAAGAGGTTTTTGAGGACTTAGACTCTGAGGCAGAAAAAAAGAATATATCACTTATACTACATAATCACAGCAGGAATGAGCCAGAAATAATTGGAAACCATACGCTAATGTATCAGGCACTACTAAACTTGATACACAATTCGATTAAATATATAGATATAAATGGAAAAATTGATGTAGATATATATGAAAAAAATGACGATATAAGGATAATGGTAAGTGATGATGGATGTGGGGTACCTAAAGAGGATGAGGCAAGGATATTTATGCCACTGTTTAGATGTGAAAATAGCAGTAACACAGTGGGGAATGGAATAGGACTAGCGTTTACGAAAAAGGTTATCGAGCATCATAAGGGTAATATAAAATATGTAAGAGTTAAAAAGGGCAGCTGTTTTGAAATTAAATTACATAGGTTTAAGGAGAATATATGAAATTATTAGTTATAGAGGATGAGGTAGAGTTACTTAAAAGCATTGGAAAGGGCTTAAGCCTTGATGGCTACTATGTAGACCTTGCAGAAAATGGAAAAAAAGCACTTGAGCTTGCGTATGTGGAGGAATATGACCTTGTTATTTTGGACTTAAATCTTCCAGATATGTTTGGACTCGATGTTCTAAAGGAGCTTAAAAATATAAATAGAGATATAAAGGTTATTATACTAACTGCAAATTCCGACCTTGATACCAAAATAGAGGGGCTTGACTTGGGAGCGAGTGATTATGTAGTAAAGCCGTTTCATTTTAAAGAGCTAGAGGCAAGAATAAGGGTTTTATTGCGAAGAAATTATACAGAGGCGGCAACAGTACTCAGCTTTGGTGAGCTTAATTTTGATACAGTAAAACGAGAGCTTACGGTGAATGGCAAGCAAGTTGATTTAACTAAAAAAGAAAAATCAATAATCGAATATTTTCTAATGAATGAAGATAGGATAATATCTACAGAGGAGCTACTCTCTCACGTATGGGACTCGGACGTTGATTATTTTAGTAATTCGGTAAGGGTGCATTTGACAAAGCTCAGAAAGAAATTAAAGGAGCTACTGGGTTATAATCCAATAGAAAATAAGGTTGGAGAGGGATATTATTTAATTAGAAGAAAGGGAGAATGATGTATGGGATGTCTAGGCAATGTTCTTTGGTTTATTTTTGGAGGTTTTATTAGCGGACTTAACTGGGCAGTAGCAGGAGTGCTTTGGTGTATAACAATAATTGGTGCACCTATAGGTGTACAATGCTTTAAATTTGCATCACTTAGTTTTTTCCCATTTGGAAAAACTGTAAGCTATGGTGGAGGGGCAGTTTCTATGCTATGCAATATACTTTGGCTCATTTTTTCTGGAATTCCAATGGCAATAGCCTCCTCGCTAATGGGTATTCTCTGCTGTATTACAATAATTCTTATTCCATTTGGCAAGCAACACTTTAAGCTTGCAAAGCTAGCACTTATGCCGTTTGGAGCAACTGTTATATAAAAAGGAGGTACATATAATATGAAAAGATTTTTAAAATTTGTAGCTCTTGGTGTGCTTCTTGGGTTGTCACTGGCATTTGTACAGCATATACTGGGAATTGATGAGGAGATTTTCCAAAAATACACCTACATAGCTCTTGTTAGTGCTTTTGTGCTTGTGGTTGTATATAATCTAGCCTACATTCTACCGCTTAGCATAGCAATTACAAAAAATATGAGGCTTGTGGGTGAGGGCAAAGCTGACGAGGCTATAAGGAACCTAGGTGAGCTAAGGGATAGGGCAAAAAAGAAGAAATGTAGGCGTTTAGCTACAATCTGTACTGTAAACCTTGCGGCGGCATACCTTGATGAGCATAATTTTGATATGGTTATTGAGGAGCTTGAGAGCATAGATAGCTCAAGGCTAAACCCTGAATTAAGGCTTGTATATGCTTTAAACCTTATGAGTGCGTATCTTAATACGGATAAAAATAAGCTTGCTTGTGAGCTTTATGAGGAAAATAAAGGTATAATAGAAAAATATAAAAATGATTCTCATTATAGAGATACAATAGCACTAAATACCGCACTTATTCTGCTTTCAAATAATGATATAGAGGGCGCAAGGAAAATAACTGAGATAGCAAGGACAAAAGTTAAAAATGAAAAATATATAAAAGCTTTTGATATTGTGGAGACAGAAATAGAAAGAATAGAAAATGGTGATGACAAATGAAGAAAAAAATAAGATATAAGCTTTTAATTCCTGTTATTATAATAATTGCCATAGCTGCTTTACTACTTCTTATTGATTTTGGTATGGGAGTATTTAGATTTATGTTCCAAAATGATGTAAATGAGGTAGCTGAGCTTATAGAAAAGCATTACATAATGGATGGCAGCATAAGAAAAAAGGAGCTTCTCAAAATATCAAAAAATCCGTATGATGTAGTAGCTTCACTTAATGACCCATATTCTGAATTTCTTAATGCTGAAGAGCTTAATACTAAGGTAGATAAGCTAAATGAAAATTATGTAGGACTGGGCTTCGAGGCAAACAAGAAGGTAGGAGAATATATTGAGATATTAAATATTTCCGGAAACTCTCCTGCTATGAAAAGTGGTCTACAAATAGGGGATAGGATAATAAGTATAGATGGAAAAAATACAAAGAATATGGATAGGACAGAGGCTCTTTCATTAATAAGAGGCGAAGAAAATAGTACAGTTGATTTAGAAATTGAGCGTAACGAGGATATACATACAATATCTATTACAAGAAGGAAGATAGCGTCAAATGTGGCAAGCTCTACTGTATTTAATGAAAAAGTAGGATATATATATCTAAGTGGTTTTCCTCTTGATGCTCATAAGGCTTTTGAAAATGAGATATATTCATTAATCAATAAAAATATAAGCTCACTTATTATTGATTTGCGTGGAAACACAGGAGGAGAAATTGAGGAGATAGAGCCGATAGCATCACTTCTAGTTCCAGACCAATATGAACATCTATTTACAATAAAGCATAAAACTATGGAGGATGAAAAATACTATCGCAGTAATAATTCCATATATAGTGGGAATATTTATGTTCTTGTAAATTCTTACACAGCCTCTGCTGCTGAAATGCTAACAGCTATATTAAAGGAATTTAGCAGTGCTATTGTTATTGGTGAAAAAACTTTTGGCAAGGGAATTACTCAAAGCTTTTTTTATCTGCGTTCAGAAAATATTCTAAAGCTTACAGCAGGAATTTTTGAATTACCAAATGGTGATACATATAACGGGATAGGCATTGTTCCAGATATTGTAGTACCTATGCCTAGTGAGAATATCGAACAAAGCGTAGATGATACACAGCTTATTAAGGCAATAGAGCTTGCTTTAAAATCTGTATAGTATAATTTGATGATGGCAGTAGCTTATGCTTCTTAGTATTTACTAGACATAACGACTATTAAAAAAGAAAAGATTTAATACTCTTTTCTACTCCTTTGTTAATATCTGTATTTGATTTCACTTAAATACTGTGAATTTTGGATGTATTCATAAAATTTAGATAAAATCAGAATGAAAAAATAAGGTAAAATCCCAGCTTAGACGGGCTTTTACCTTATATCACTCTACATCATTTTCTTTATTTCTTAAACAGCAAGCTCTATTACAAAATTCCTTACAGCCCTTACCACAGGATTTCTCATAGTTTCTACACTGAATATAATCACCACCATTAATATGTAGTCGTTTACCATTCACAAGGGCATCGGCTATTTTTTTTCTTGCCTCATTGTATATTCCTTGTACGGTCGTTCTTGAAACACGCATCTGTTGAGCGCATTCCTCTTGCATACAGCCCTCGTAGTCAATTAGTCTAATTGTCTCATACTCATCAACTGTCATTACGACTGTCTCGTTGTCAATATCTTTTCCCTCTGGCACAAATGCCGAGGTAACAGGCAAACAACAAATATAACGTTTTTTAGCAGGTCTTGGCACACATACCATCTCCTTTTATAATAGTTTCATTAATAATAGGATAACATAGTTATTGACATATGTCAATAATGACTCCGAATTATGGTATTAAATTTTGAATATACTATTTGGATAAATAACTGACAATATGTTTAAAAAAATCTGATAATCTTGTTTATTTAGACAAAGATTTTTTCTTTTCGATAAAAAAATGGTATTATAGGTTTACAAAAAATGTTATATAAGATATAATTAATCTTAATAACGTAAAATAATAACATTACATAAAGAGGTGTGTAGATGTCTTCAGATTATTCAAGAATACTTACTCTTATCCGTAAGGAGAAGGGCTTAAGTCAAAAAGAGGCAGCACAAGCAATGGGAATAAATCAAGCCTTGCTTTCCCACTACGAAACAGGACGCAGAGAATATGGTCCTGATTTTTTGGTTAAGGCTGCGGATTTTTACGGTGTTTCGTGCGACTATATGTTGGGTAGAACCCCTGAGCGTAATGGAACAATGCTTTCTGTAGAGGAGCTTCCAGATTACGATAATACAAAGGACAATAAGCTCAGAGGCAGTATGTATGCCCTACTTAATAAAAAGCTTATTACAAATTCGGTAAGTGTTCTATTCGATTTGCTATCAAGGACAAAGAATGATGGACTAATCGAGAATGTCAGCAATTATTTAACACTTTCTGTTTACAGAATGTTCCGTGTTGTATTTAATGGCTGTGATAAAAATCAACAGCAGATGTTCCGTGTTCCTAAAGCGGTAGCTAACCCATATTGTGTTGCGGCTATGGAAAAATCATTTGCAAAAGCTGATAGTATTACACAAGGCAAGCCAGTAGATAATCTGGAAAAAATAAAAAACCCAGAGGATTTGACGATTTCTTCTAAGTCCTTGTCCGAAAGCTATCCTATGTATTCTTCATCAATATTAAATTTAGTTTCTACGGCAGAGGATATTATTGAGGATAAAAAAGAATAATATAGTAAAATGTTATAATACTAAGAATAAATCCCTTTTAACCTGTTGAGTTAGGAGGGACTTTATTTTATAAGAGAGGGTATTTATATGGGAATAGAATATAATATTTTGATGTTTATAAGAAATAATATAAGTAGTCCTATTATGGACAAAATAATGATTTTTGTAACTAGATTTGGAGATGCTGGTATATTTTGGTCTGTGCTTGCTCTGCTATTACTCATTCCTAAAAAAACTCGCAAGACAGGCTTTTTAATGGTAATTTCCCTGGTGCTAGGTCTTTTGTTTGGCAATATAATAATAAAAAATTTAGTGGGGAGAACAAGACCCTTTGTAGTCTTTAATCAGCCAATTATTATTCCGCCACCATCGGAGTATTCCTTTCCATCTGGGCATACTCTTTGTTCATTCGAGTCCGCACTCTGTCTATTTACACTAAATAAATATGTAGGTATAGTGGCAACAGTATTTGCAAGTCTTATTGCATTTTCAAGATTATACTTATTTGTACACTATCCAACTGATATAATAGGCGGAATAGCGCTTGCATTCTTTACGCTATTTCTTGCCAAAAGAATAATACTAGTAACAGAAAAGAAAAAGGGAATAGCTCATTGACAAAAACGCTAATAGAAGTACAGTATTAGCATAATTTTTGCATTTTTATGTAAAATATAAAACTTTGAGCTTAAAATCCTTGACAATAGCAAAAAGCTATGTTAAACTTAATAAGCCGCATGAATTGGGTATAAAGAGCTTTATTGCCACCTAAGATTCAGCGAGACTATATGAAATGAGGAAAAATCTAATGTACGCTATTATGCAAACAGGCGGTAAGCAATACACTGTTAAAGTGGGCGATGTTCTATTCGTTGAAAAGCTAAACGCTGAAGAAGAAACAAACTACACATTTGACAACGTTCTTGTTGTAGGTGAAGACGGAAACGTTAAGGTTGGTGCTCCTTATGTTGAGGGTGCAACAGTAACAGGTAAGGTTCTAAAGAACGGTAAAAGTAAGAAGGTAACAGTATTCACTTATCGTCCAAAGAAAGACTATAAGAGAAAACTTGGTCACAGACAACCTTATACAAAGGTTGAAATTACAGCAATAAACGCTTAATAGAAAGAGGGGTGTAATATAAATGGCACATAAGAAAGGTGTCGGCTCAACCAAAAATGGTAGAGACTCGGCTGCACAACGTTTGGGAGTAAAGAGAGCAGATGGTCAATTTGTTCTTGCAGGTAATATACTTGTTCGTCAAAGAGGTACACACATTCACCCAGGTGAAAACGTAGGCATTGGTTCTGATGATACATTGTTTGCACTTGTTGACGGTAAGGTTAAATTTGAGCGTATGGGTAAGGACCGCAAAAAGGTTTCAATTCAAACTGTTTAATTAATTTAAAAGTATAATACTTACTGTTACAGCCCACGATATTATCGTGGGCTGTTTTTTGTTTTAATAAAGATTTTATAAAATATATACAAAAAATTAAAGTTATATTTTAAAAAGATTTTCTGTCATAATTTGTTAGTTTGTGATATAATGACTTTGATATGTTATGAAAATGATAGTATTAGATTTATGTAATATATAGGTAGTGTA
>SAMEA104404106__coassemble_2218_pt1 | contig 12758 bp, 17 predicted proteins | sample SAMEA104404106__metabat2_high_PE_070 | metagenome-assembled genome bin SAMEA104404106 (sample SAMEA104404106) | Balaenoptera acutorostrata
TTTAGTTGCCAACTTAATGTTTATCGTAATAGGCGGTCTTTTATCCCAACTTGGAATATGCTTGCGCAAGTGGAATGAGTTTTATCACAACCGACACATGTTGCTTTGTCAATGATGTGTTAGAAAATTAGAAAAATTCGCCATTAGTAAAAAAGCCTCAATATAGTCAGAAGGAGATTTCCAATTCGTCACATAGCGAAATTATTGTATTTTTTACTTTTTAGCTGTGTAGTGATGACTTAAATGAAAAAATACCTCTACTTTACTGTTGTAGGTTTTTATTTAAAAAGGTAAATCCTCCAATATATCAATATAATCGTCTCTACAAATAGGAGTTTTATAAAAAGTGTTGGCTGCAATGCAAAGGTCCTGTACCCTGTCGAGGGTATCTATAAATTGTAGTCTTCTAAAGCTCACGCTATAATCCCTAAGTGCAAAATAGAACAGGACGTTCTTGAGATAGTCACCATCTTTATTAGTGTAATGTTTTTCATCGGTACATACCACATCATATTTTTCACAAGCCTTGCTAATAAGTTTATTTAAAAACTCAGCTTCGTGATATAGAGTATAGTTATTAACTTCTAGCAAGATATATGATTTACTATATACTCTATTTTCCTTTGGAAGTATATCAAAGGAACCTCTTTCATCCATTGTATATAAATTTTTTCTTAAATCTGCCAGCTCCTCCTTTTCTTTGTCATTGAGAGTACTTTCGTCAAGCTCACCTATAAAGCTATTGATATTATAACGAGCTATCCCAATCTTGTTTTTTATATATACCTCATTTTTTAAATATTGAGGTGCATCTGTGCAAATACATATTTGATTTAGGGGTTTTCTGTCCTCTGCATTTAATAGCTCTGGCTTTAAAATTAGTAGCTTATGTGTTAAGTCATTCGGAATATTTTTAAATTCATTATATATCTTGCTGCAGTTTTTCTCGTTTAGATACTCTATCGTGTATTGATAGGAATATACCTCAGCCTCATCACTTATAAGGCTTAGCTTTTCGCACATAGAAGAAATCTTATCCAGCTTTTCCATATTTTTTATAATAGTGTCCGCCACATCCTTGATAGCTAATTTTGATTTTGGACTGTTAACCATAAGATACATAGATAGTAAATCAAAATACTTAGGATATTTATTTGCAAAATTTCTTATAAAAATCTTCTCATCATTAGAGCATAGAAAGTATTCGAATAAATCATCTAGCTTATTATTAATAAATCTTATGCAGCTATATTCCTTAATATACATTTCAAACTGTTCTGTAAAAAAATTAAAGAAATTTGAGTCAGTAAAAAATATAAGTCCAAATATCTTATTAATAAAATGAAGCGGAGAATTAAACGAATAGACAAAGTTTTCATATAGTGTAAAATATTTACTAGGAGCTGAATTTGAGAGTATAGTTTCGAATAGATTAAAACTACGGTAAAGGCTTACAAACTTTTCCTCGCTTTCATCTCTTCTAGCTTGCTCAAGCTCATCTTTAAGTATTTTTAGGATTTTATTTTTTCTAGAATTCATAATTATTCCTCCAAATAGTCAAGCTCAAAGTTATCAAGTGTTGATATATCGTAACAGTAGTAATTGGATGTGCAAAATAAATCTGCCCACGAGTGGATATATTCAAGCTCTTGCTCCATATCAGTCTTGGAGGAGCTTATCCAACCTCCCGCCATAACAACACACTTTCTCTCTAATCTTTTTATTTTTCTTTCTAGCTCAGAGATTGCATCTTTGCGTTCTTCGCACTTATCATTAAAAAAATTTAAATCGTTTTCTAAGTCAAACTCATTATTTAAATCAGAAATATTACCTATAATACACGCTCTAATATTTTGCAATTCGCTTTTACAATCCTCAATAGCTGAGCTATAGTAGTCCAGATATTCTTGATTTAGCTCTATATCCTCCTTTAAACCCTCAATTTCTTCAAGTGTGTCTATGTAACGAAGTGGACTATTGCCATTTTTAAGAATATGGTATAGTAGAGTTTCATTTTTTTTCATAATAATATCTTCCTTTCTTATATAAGCTTTAAAATTGCTGATTCGAGAATAGCTTCACGCTTTTCTCCTCGTCTATATATGGCTTCTCTTTTTATAACCTTGTCCCCAAGGCTATCTACTGTAATTATTCCTATATCCTCATCGCTAATATCATTAATTATACTCTCAATTTTCATTTCCTTTGGAGCTACTATGTATAGCTTGTCACAATAGATTTTGTACAATGCTAGTAGGGATAAGCTTACAGAAAGAATGTCAAGATATGCAGTGATGATAAGTGGTTTTTTACTATCCTGGGTATTTTCAAATGCAACAAAATCGAATTTAATATTACAATCAATATGGACCTTATTTAATAGCTTATATTTATTTATTGAGCTATCTAGATAATTGGCGTCATATATAGAAGATATTGCTAGAAATAGTGCCTGAGTGTGGGATATACCTTTATCATTTGAAGAATAACCACTAGACCTACATTTTTCTTTCTCATAGGCATTTCTTGGTAAATAGTTTCCGTTATCGCTATTATTTTTCTTAATACTTTCCCACATTTTCTTGAGCGTTGCCTGTCTAATCTCTTTTCTTTGTGCTTTTTCAATTAGGTCATCCTTTGCAACATTATTGTCTGGATATATTTTTTCTATTAGAACCAAATTATTTACTGAAATATTAGCGTGAGAAATATCGTTTACTACTCTATTCTCGTTTTTTGCTCTTTCGTAATAGGCTGTATATATCTTACCTGCTTGATATTTTGCCCATATTCCAGACGGATGGAGCTGATATTCCTGAGATATATGGTGTACCCATGTACTAAAGCTTTTGTATTCATCTATATATAGCTCATTTTTTTCTACATTGTCCATAAGTAAATATAGTTCAGTCCAATTATTGCTATCCGATGAAATTAAATTTTTTATTTTTTGCTCCTCTGTTTTTAGTAGCTCACTAGACATTTTCTTCCTCCCTTTTTTTAAATTGTTATGTATTACACTTTTAGTCTAGCACAATAGAGTAATTTTGTCAAGAGTTAATTTTTTTTTGAATCATAAAAAATAAAAGTAGCTAACTTCTTACAGTTAATAGCTTTTGACTTTGATATTATATTATTTAGTTAATAGACTCTTCAATCTTTTCAAGAATATCTTGCTTATAACCTCTTGTAGAACATCCACTATCAGCAAACTTTTCAAGAAATTTATTGATTTCCTTATTCTCGGATTCTGTTAGCTCTGGAAGTCAAATTGAAAAATCGTTCTCACCATGTTTGTATATTATACCCACAATTGTCGTTAAATTCTCATTCATATTTTATCATCTCCTTTTGTATATATTATAAAATCTAATTTGCTCTAAAATTCCAACACTAGAGTTAAGTTATATTTTAATGTCTGTATAGAGATGTGATATACGATAATAAAGCTGTTGCAACTGTTGGTTGCTAAATTTTAAACTTGAATATATTGATTATTTTTATTCTAAGATTTAAAATGAGTATAAGGGGGAATGAAAATGAAATTAGGAGAGCAAATATATGAGTTTCGCAAAGAGAGAAATTTATCTCAAGGAGATTTGGCAGATAAGCTAGGTGTTTCACGTCAATCAATTTCAAAATGGGAAAATAATTTAGCTATGCCAGAGCTTGATAAGATAGTTATGCTTAGTGAAATATTCGATGTATCAATAGATAGATTTTTAAAGGGAGATGCAGTAGCTGTTACAGAAGAAAAAGCGGAGACAATGGAAAATGATATGCAAAAAAGCGAAAATAGACTGAGAACAAAAAGAAATAATATAGTTGGAATAGTTCTTCTTTCAATTTGTGGGCTTGCCTTACTAATATTAACAGTCCTCGGTGGCGTGGGTGGACTATTGACAGGCGGTGCAATAATTATACCTATAGTAATAATAGGTATAATTTATTTAAAGCTAAGGGAAAACGAGGGACTTTACTCATTGTGGACAGTACTTATGTATCTTGATTTAGTCACTCCGTTTTTTACAGGTATTAGTAGGCATTTAGTTAGGTATACGTTTAGTAGAGATGTAATAATAAACCCTACTGTGCTTATTATGTCGTGGATATATCTTTTATTTACAATATTTGTTATTGCGTACAGCTTTAAGGTATATATAAATAGAGCTATTAATAATGAGACAAAATTTAAAAACCGAGCGATTACGGTATTAATAATATTAATTTTGTCGATTGTATGCACAGTAATTAATAACCACTTCATATTTAGCTACCTAATTGATTCGAGAAATTATATTTTGGCATCAATTATAAGCTGTATATTTACAGAGACTAATTTTATTTCTTTTTGGACACTTGTAATAAGTCTTGTTCGGTATTTAAAATATAAAAAATAAAATCTTTAAGAAAGTTAGGTTTTTTTTGAGTAGAGCTTGATTTTTTATAAAATGCTATCATATTAAATCGGTTGTGCTATAATGATTTTGGAATATTAAGCATTTATTAAGCATGATAAAAAATTTTAAAAAGTATTTGAAATACTTTTTGATAACTAGTGCAACATTTATAATAAAAAAACGTACTAGTGTATTAAGGAGGAGATTTTTGTGAAAATAACAGCTAAAAAGTTTATTATAGCTATACTTATCATTTTATTGTACTTTGGTTTAATATTTATTTTTTCACATAATAGCATAGACTCTGCGTTGAAACGAGCAAAACCACCCTTTGAGGCGGGAGAGGTTATTTTTAATTTACAGCTAGATGACAATTTAACAGTAGTATTCTATCGTAATTTACAGGATAATAGTTTATTACAAAATATTATAGTACAAAAATATGGTCCTATATATAAGGCAATATCACACAATGGCTCACTGTCTCTAGTTAAGCCTAAAAAATTAAAAACAGGGGAACTTCGTTCAAATATGTTATGTTCATGGTTTGATAAAAAGGATCAAGAAAAATGTATTGTAATGGTAGTTGCCAATGATGAAAATATTGAAAGTGTAGTAATGGAAGGAAAAAGTCTATCGCAGGTTAATTTTGACGGATACAAGATATTCTTAGGCTTTGTTAGAACAGAAGGCGTTATATACAGCATCTTTGATGGTGAGGGAAATGAACTAGGACACTATGTATAGAAGCTGTGAAAACTGTTTTGTGGCTTAGACAGGAGGATTATTTATGAAAAATAAGCGTTTAATTGGTTTAGGTATAGTATTAGCTATAATACTAATTGTTTCTATATGGTGGATAATGCCAAAGACATTTTTAAATAATGTTGAGGCTGAAAGTGTTGAGGTTATTGAAGTTTTTGACGGAAATAACGGACATAGATTACAGACAACTAGTCGTGACGATATATCTTATATAGTAAGTAATATTAAGAATATAAAGATGAAAAAAGAAAAAATACAGCTTGGAATGGGAACAACCTATACTTTAAGATTTTTTGATAAAAGCGGTAAAGAGTTAGATAAATTTATAATTAATGCCCCTAACATTATTATAAAAGGAGTTATTCATTATACTTGCGACAACGAGCTTAAGGAAGTTATGGAATATCTTATTGATTTAGAAAATAAAGCTTTCCCAAATGATAGGGTAAAATGGAATGAAAATTATTAAAAGGAGATATAATATGAAAAATTCAGTAAAAAGAGTATTCGCTATTTCTTTGGTATTTTGTATGATTTTGGTTAGTGGTTGTGGTGCAAATAAGGTTTCGCTATATGATAAGGGACTTGAAAGTATTTCGATGATAAAGGAAATGGCGTCAAATGAAGAATATATAATGGCTCTAACAGGAAGTCCAGAAATAAAAGTCGTTGCAGAAAAGCTTGCAAGTAAAGATTTATCGGAGCCAAAGGCAGTTTATGAAATAACCTTTGATGAAAATGTAATACTAAGTATGCTTGGAATAGAAAATACAGATAGCTTTTCAAACGACTTAAAAGAGGATTTAATAAAAAGGAGCTATATAGCAGTTTCATCACAATTAAACGCTATGGGTGGAGTAGCAGTCCTTGCAACATCAAATATGCTTACAACAAGCAAATCTTTTAATATGAAAGGCTTTAATGGAAATAGGATATATCTATATACATTTAAAGACGCTTATCCAATAATGGTAGCGTTTACAAGCGAGGGTGACGATATAGTAAATTTAAGTTCAATGCCTTGCCTAAACGAAACTCTTACATTTAATAACATAGACGAAGTAACCGAAGTTTTTAGTGAATTGGGCGGAAGTGTTTCTATTCTCTCCTAGAAGTAAAATGAGGTGAATTAATATGAGCGAAAAAAAGAAAAAGGTTTTAAAGCTTGTAATAATATTTGGAGCAATACTTTTTAATATGGGACTGTTTCCTATTATAAATTTGAGTATTGATGCGCCTAAGTTTTCGTTTGGATACATTGTATATATGATAGTTATAATGCTGTTATTTATACCATCTATTACTAATGATATTTCATTAGTATGTGAAAATTTGACTCAAAGTAGGCTGTTTCTTTATAATCTTGCCATTATTACCATTGGACTTTTAGCAAGGTACATACTTGAATTTGGCGAAGTTTCAAATACATATAATTTTACACCGATAAATATAATACTACATATTTTAATAGTGTCTGTTGGAATAATGCTAGTCTATGCTTTAAATAAAAAGGGTGAACGCAAAAGAAAAATTATTACAGTAATAGTAGCTGGTATTTTGGCTGTTTCAGTAGTATTTATTACACAAAATACTCCGTATAAAAAGGCTGAAAGATTTGTAAGAGAAAATTCAAATACGATAGTTGAATGTCTGGATAATGATTTGCCACTTCCGAATAAATTATTAGGTAAAGTATATAATGAGTGGAACGGAGAACATAATATGCACGAGTTTATTCTTACAACTTGGGGTAATACATATTATGGCTGTTACTATTCTCCCGATGATGTTCCCTTGCCGTTCCAAAATGCTGATATAGATTTTAGAACATATAAAAGTAATAGTTGGGAATGGAAAGAAGAATATGGTGACAATCACGGAAAAACCTTAAAAATAAAGGATAAATGGTATTATTTTGAAGCGAGTTTTTAAAGTATTGCAGTATGAAAAATATATTTTTTGAAGTATTAGATTATGAAATAGGTAAAGTATTTTGGAAAGAAATGCTACTATTATTTCTCAAAAAAGATGAAACTTTTGAAATAAGGCATTGGAGAGATGATGAGAGTACAGTAAATAAAGCTTTAAGCTATGGTATTATCTCTACCGAGCAATCAACGGAATATGAAATATCAGTAACTGGAAATCTAAATGAAAATAATGTAGCTAGGTTTAAGGAAATGAAAATACCATACAATGAGGAAGAAATAACCGAATTTTTTACGATAAACATTGGAAAAAGCTTTAGTAGCTCTCATTACGGAAAAGAGATTTATTTAAGTAATATATCAGATGAGCTTTATATAAAGGTGATGAATTTGATAGAGCCTTTTAAGGAAGGGCTTAGCTATTTAGAAAACACATAAGGAGGTATTATTTATGTATGTTTTTTTGTCAGTAATCTTAGCTTTATTAGGTATCTTAATGCTTTTTAAACCATTAATAGTATATAATTTACTAGAGTCTTGGAAAAATAATGGAAGTAGTGAGCCGTCAAAATTTTATGTTATTAATCTTAGAATAGGTGGAGCGGTATTTTTAGTAGTTGGAATTTTAGGAACTGTTGTATTAAGTTTAATCTAAAAATAAAGGAGATTTAAAAATATGAGTAATATAATTTTTTATTTAATAGTCATTCTTTTATTTATTGCATTTTTAGTTGCACAAATAATTTTGTCTATAAAGAGTAGCAAAAGAATACTAAAATTTATACCACTGATAGTTTCAGTTGTAATAACAATATTGTTTTTTGCACTTGGAATGATCTCAAAAGATACTTGGACAGGCGCGGGACTTTGGATATTTGGGGTATTTTCAATAGTGAATATAGCAGCGTGTGGACTAGGATTTTTAGTTGTGTTTTTAATTAAAAAACTAAGAAAATATGATTATTAGGAGTGTAGAAAATGTTATTTTATAAATTTTTATCACAGGAAGAAAGAAGAAGTTTTGGTGGAAGTGACTTTGTGGAATTTTCTTATTGCAAGCTAAGTAAAGACACAAACCCTAGAGATATTCTTTCAACAAATATTTCTCATTGGAATAATTCTTCCCTATATATCTGTGGAGATGATTGTGATAGATTTTATGAAAATTATGGTGAAATAATAACAGATGGAATCTATGCTAATCTTGAAAAAGGATGTTTAGATTGGTTCGGTATCAATTATTTTAACAGTGCTGAGCTACTATCAATAATAGATAAGATAAAGTTATTAAAGCCATACGACTATAAGACGTTACTTGATTGGTTAGAAAGCGGAAAAGACTACAATGGATTTTATGTTTTGGGAGTGTAGAAAAATAGGATGTTAATTTGCGTTGCTTGTGGCAACGAGATATTTGGTTATATAATTAAGACACTCAAGAAAGGAGTGTATGCTATATGCTAAACGAAAATATTAAAGTAATTAGAAAGTCAAAAGGTCTTACCCAGGAGGAGCTTGCCATTAAGCTAAATGTGGTTCGACAAACAATTTCTAAATGGGAAAAAGGTTTGTCAGTCCCTGATTCTGATATGCTTATTTCCTTATCAGAAGTATTTGAAACGCCAGTTAGCACACTACTAGGCGAAACGCTTGAGGAAACAACACCGAATGAACTAAAATCTATTTCTGAAAAGCTTGAAGTAATCAATTTACAGTTAGCAAAAAATAAAGCTATAAAACAAAAAGCATTTCATTGGTTTTTTATTTCTCTATGTATAATTATAGCGATTATATTTGTAGTTTTGTTTGTAATAAATAGCTCATATATGGGATGGAATTATAATGATCCCGAAATGGCAGTAATTGGTGTTGCTATTCATTCATTTGAATGGATATTTGTAAGAGCTGCACCTTTTATTTTTATTGGTGGTATTGTGGGAATAGTAGCCACAAGAAAAAGAAAATGACAAGAGTATTTTGGAGAAAAATATTGTGCTGAAAAATAAAAAATGGGTATTAATAACCTTAATCTTTTTATTTCTATCAATTATAGCGGTAGCTTTCATATTGCATAAATATAATGAGCCTATTGGTACAATAGGTGGTGCGGAATGGGACTACATAGTCATTAATAATAAAAAATATGAATATTGTACAGATTCGACATATAATTCTTCTGATAAAAATAAAAAGCTAGGAAAAATAAAAAGTGGAGATGTAGTATTTAATATATATTCTATAAAGGGTACAGATAAATATTTATATTGTCGTTGGGAATGGGAAGGCAGAATATATAAGTTAATACAAGAGTAGAAAAATTTAAGTAGGATTTTATTTAATGATATTTTAGAATGTATTTTTGATTGAAAATTAAAAAAATATTAAGCTTTAGAACTCTTATAGCTTAAGTAAAAATAGCCCTCCATTTTTATTGGAAGGCTATTTGTGTATCATTTTTATAAGAATTTTTAGCAATTTACTTTCTGAAGTTGAGTATACAAATATATTAACTTTTATTTCTAATAATTAGTCATTAAGAGTGAGGTTCTTTCAACTCTTATCTAAGTAAAGGCTCAACTTCCCATTCCAAAATAGTTCCACTATATGGGTCTATTTCAAAATCGTATTTTGTGGAGCTGTAGATTATTTTCCCCTCATAAACAAGCCTTCGGTCATCATTATCTAGAAAAATTGTGGCATCCTTAGCTGTGGCACCTGGTACTTGTGCAAGTGCTATTTTAAGTATTTCATCCTCAGACTTTAAAGCACCCTTGTCACTATTTTGTACATAGCCGTTTAGCTCATAGCTGTGCTTTATTATTTCTCCTGTCTCTGTATTTATTTCATACTCATATTCCTCGTAGCTATTATTTATCCTCGTAAAAAATTCTATTTCATATACCCATATACCGTCTTCAAGCTCCTTTATTGCCTTGCGAAAGCTCACATCCTTAGAAGTCTTACCAGCGTGGTCTATTGCTATTTGCTTAGCGTCCTCAAGGCTTATTGGCTTGCCCACTGATATAGGTGAGCTAGATTGAGAGCTAGAGCTTTGGGACTCAGCTTGACTAGAGCTTTGGGACTCAGCTTGACTAGAGCTTGGAGCTGATGTATTAGATGGTACCTCAGCAGAGCTAGAGGGGGCGTCGGGGTTATCTTTTGTAGATGAATGGCTGATAACATTGCCACTTACAGCATCTATGGAGTAGTTATATATTACGTCATTGGATACAAATTCTACATTATAATAGGTAGAGTTATTTTCATCTACTAGTTGAGTAGTGTTTCTTTGTACATTAATGGGGTCTATCTTTGCTGACTCAAGAGCTACAGAGTATGCAGTAGTTTTATCTATATAGCTTATCTTTCCAGACTCAGTTTTTGTAGAACAAGCAATCATTGTGCTAGATATTATTGTGGCTAAAATTATAATAGTAAATATTTTCTTCATAGATATATACCTCCTTTTTTATAAGATAATTATACTTATAAAGTCCACAAAATACATTAAATTTCTTTTAATTAATATGATATTTTCTAAGAATTTTATACTAGGTATCTATTTCAAAGTGTTTAAATACTTCACTTTTTACATCAAGTATATCTTCGATATTTATAGAGGCTCCATCAACTAAGTATATTATTTTTTTTATCTCATCTATCTTTTTTATACTTCCATCATAGGAAATATAAGCTCCTCCGCATTTTTGAGTGTCAGCAACAAAGTAGGTAAAGCTAAAGCTTTCTTCTCTACCGACAAACAGTCTTATGATTTGTAGCTTTTCGTCTATTCGTATTTTTTCGTCGTCAGTAAGCTCTATTTTTTTATCTGTAAGTCTAGCGGTCTCGTCTATCAGTTCAGCGTGACCTGTAAGAGCCGCAAATGGCGAAAATTGTGCCGCCCTATCCTGCATACTCATTCTTGGATATTTGCTGGAGGTGTGGTGAGGAAGATTTATTATGTCATCATATTCGTGATTAACTCTATCCATAGTTTTCTTTCTCCTCTAAGCCTTATGACCGCCAATTTTTTCGTTCCTACTTTTTTCCATAGCTCCGTCTTGTAGATTAATACCCTTTAAGATAGCGTTCTTACCGTACTTTCTTTTTATACTAATCATAGCCTCCTGCATTTTTCTTTCCTTTTCTAAAATGCTATTTTTTTCCTTTTCGTTTTCTACAATATTTTCATAGTTACTAAAGAAGTTCATTTGCTCGTACTGTGTCTTTTTCTTTGCCTCATTCTCATTTATTAAATGATTGGCAGTAATTGTTATTCGTCTTACAAGTAGGCTTGGATTGACTATTTTATCAAAAAGTGAGAGCATTACCTTCATTATTAATATGGCTGATGAGGTGTAGCTATCTAAATTACCTGTTCCGTGGGCGTGCTTTGGTATATTTCTGCCATAGGCGTCCTTTTTTATTTCTCCACTATAGTTTATTCTTAGCTGTGGGTTTGTTAAATTTTCTATATCATAGCCAATAGTTAAATTTATTTGGTCTGTAACAAGCTTTTTTTCGACCAAGTCAAGAGCTAGACTTTCTGTCATTTCCTTTACAACAAGCCTTGTCTGTTCAAAGCTATATGGACTTTGAAGCACTTGCCCTAGGCATATACTTTTTGACTCTGGACGATATTTTTTTATTTCATCTATGGTACAAGGCTCCCAGCCCCAAGCGTGGTCGATTAAAAGCTCGGCATTTACACCAAAGAGCTTATATAGTAAATCCTCGTTAAGCACGTCATTAGGCTTACCTACTGAACAGCGTGCAACGTCTCCCATAGTATAGATACCATATTCAGCGAGCTTTTTTGCATAGCCCTTGCCAACTCTCCAAAAGTCGGTTATAGGTGTGTGTGACCACAGCTCTCGACGATAAATTTCTTCGTTTACCTCTGCTATACGCACACCGTCCTTGTCTGGTGGTATGTGCTTTGCCATAATATCCATAGCAATTTTTGCGAGAAACAGATTAGTTCCTATTCCAGCTGTAGCTGTAATTCCTGTTGAGCCGAGTACGTCCTGTATAACTGTCATTGCTAAAGCTCTAGCAGACATATTATAGGTTTTTAGATAGTGCGTAGCATCTATAAAGACCTCGTCAATAGAATATACAACTATATCATCTGGCGAAAAGTATTTAAGATAGACATTATAAATTCTTGAGCTATATTCCATATAGAATGCCATTCGTGGTGGAGCTACAATGTAATCAAGCTCAAGAGTAGGATTGTTTTTTAGCTCTACATCATCAAACGATGCCCCAGTAAATGTATGATTAGGAATATTTAGGCGGCGAATTTCGTTTGCTTCACGAACCTTTTGTACAACCTCAAATAGTCTTGCTCTGCCCTTTATACCCCAAGCCTTTAAGGAGGGGGTGACAGCAAGACAAATTGTTTTTTCGGTTCTACCCTTATCAGCTACTACTAAATTAGTAGTTAGTGGGTCAAGTCCTCGCTCACGGCACTCCACGGAGGCATAAAATGACTTTAAATCAATGGCAATATAAGTTCTATCTATCAAATTTAGACCTCCTATAAAATAAAAGTACATTTGTTCTTTAAAATCTTATCACATTAGGCTGAAGATGTCAACAGAGTTGAGTTCGCTGTCGCTCACAATGACGAATTGTCATTAGAGTTGAGAGTGGAGAGTTG
>SAMEA104404106__coassemble_2275_pt1 | contig 12434 bp, 13 predicted proteins | sample SAMEA104404106__metabat2_high_PE_070 | metagenome-assembled genome bin SAMEA104404106 (sample SAMEA104404106) | Balaenoptera acutorostrata
AACAAACTAACCATAAAAGCAAACAAAAAGAAATCTGCTCCTTTAGAAGAAAATAAGAGTTAAGAAAAAAGACTATCCGTCTAATTATCTCAACTCTCAACTCTCAACTCTCAACTCTAGTGATAATTCGTCATTCGTCATTGATTAAAAGTGAGGAACAAACTAACCATAAAAGCAAACAAAAAACACCCTGCTCCTTTAGAAGAAAATAAGAGTTAAGAAAAAAGACTATCCGTCTAATTATTTCAACTCTCAACTCTCAACTCTTAACTCTTAACTCTTAACTCTCAACTCTAGTGACAATTCGTTATTGTAAGCGACATTGAAATTCACCCTCTACATTTAGTAGAAGAACATACTACTTATAAAACACCTCGATCTTTTTCTTGAAGACGAATTTTATCAGCAATCATAGCAATAAATTCGCTGTTTGTAGGCTTGCCCCGTAGGCTGTGAACGGTGTAACCAAAATAAGCGTTAAGAACGTCAATATTACCCCTGTCCCAAGCTACTTCTATAGCGTGACGAATAGCTCTTTCAACTCGTGATGCAGTAGTTGAATTTATTTTAGCTACAGTAGGATACATAACCTTAGTAATACCATTTATAACATCAGGGTCGTTGACTGCAAGAATAATACTGTCTCTTATGTACTTGTAGCCCTTTATGTGAGCAGGGACTCCTAGCTGTAGTATAATTTCTGTAACCTTTGTTTCCAAGCTTTTTTCGGAAGATCTCGAAGCCCTTGGGTGAGTATTCTTTACAATTGGATTAAAGCCTGTAAAGAAATCTATGCGTTCAGCGAGAATGCCACAATCAAAAGGCTTGTTAAAAAAGTATGAAACACCCTTTGTCATCAGTCTTTCCTGAAGAAGAGGATGGTCGATGCTAGAGCTTACAAAGAATACAGGTTTTTTTCCACTTTCCTCAGCGAAAATTTTAGTTACTACACCCTCGGCATCAATATTTTTCATAAAGACGTCCATTATTACAGCGACAGGCTGTTGCTCGTGTATAGTATCTATGACTAGTAAACCATCCTTTGGGCATATAACAGCTTCGTAACCCTTATTAGACAAAGCCGTTGAGCATTTCTGACAAAATTCAATGTTATCATCAGCAATAACAACAATTTTACTAATACTCAAAGTTTTTCCCTCCTATAAAAAACAACTAAAGCAACAAACCTTTATCATATTAACACATAATATGTGACTGTTCAAGTAATTTTTACTAATTAACAATAAGTTTCGTTCGACTGTGTTCGACACATTATTTCTTATTATTCTTAAATAATACAAATAAATATAATAAAACTGTGTTTTTATACTATATTTTGAAAAATAATCTCGAAAGTTTTTAAAAGCTATAAACGCTAATTAAATACATATTTTTTACATTAATCAAAGGTTTAAGCAATTAATATATGGCGAATTTTATTGATTTTATTTTGAATTTAGTATGAAAACATAAAATTAAAATATTTGTAGGTTTAGCACCTTTAAAGAAACAAATTATTCGTAAAAATAGCAAAATTATAAAAACGTAAAAATCTCGATTATTTAAACTAAATTAAAATAATCACCTAAATACATAAGTGATTATAATGATTTTCTATAATAAATTTCCATTAAAAAACCGTATAGCTTATAACTAAGGAGCTGCTGAATAAATAATTATAAAAAAAACACACCACAAAATGTGATGTGTTTTATATGGTCGGAGTGAGGTGACTTGAACACCCGGCATCTTGGTCCCAAACCAAGCGCGCTACCAACTGCGCTACACCCCGAAACACTGTTCTTATTGACAGCTTATATATAATAACATAGATATAATATCTTGTCAAGTACTTATTTTAAACTTTTCTAAATTTTAGCAAAAAGTTTTTTCGTTTGTATTTTGTCTAAGGTTATATGGCAGGCTTTGCTTTATATAACCATTAATAATAAAGCAGCAGCGTTCAAAAGGAGAGGGCGTTCTTATCACATTACTCATAAATGCTATGCAATCATCAATAATACTAAAATCAATAATAGCACTTTTTCCCAATAGGCTGAGCTTATATATTCCATAGCCCTCACTTTCAATTTTTAAGATAGGGGTTGCAAGTGGGAGCATATTTGTCCTTACATTAAAATCAACTATATACAAAGAAACACATAGAGTAAATATAAGCGTAACTATAAGTAAAGTAAAACTAAGTCTTCTTGTAACTGCGAGAGCGACTATTTTTCTTTTAGCATATTTCTTTTTGTAAAATTTTCCTTCCAATGAGAATACTCTCCTTTTTAATTTTTACTATTAGATAGGCAAATAATATATTCAGCTATAGGCTTTGCAATAAATTTAGCTGTATTTACAGCCTCCTCGAGAGTATTCCCGTTAGAGCCTATCTCAAAGAGTAGTGAGCCAGTGCGTAAATCTAAATTATAAAACCTGTGAGCTAAAAATACAGGACGCATAATATCCTTATTTTCATTAGATATTCTTTGACTTAGCTCTACTGCAAGTCTAAAATTTTCCTTCCACCTTGGAACCTTTATTTGTGAATTTCCACAGGGAGCTATTATCATAAGCTGAGCATATTTTTTTCCGTCAATTATAGCTGTAGGCTTGACTACTGATTTATCCTTGCGGACTATACCATCTCTGTGTATATCTATTGTAAAAATGATTTCGGGGTATTCATCTAAATATTTTTTCACAGTTTCTCTACTACGCTCATAGGAGCCATTATATGATGGATAATCGTGCTGAGTTACATCGTGAATGACATTTATACCGTATTTTTTTAATTCGCTCGCCAGTGCCTCACCTACATAAGCCATATTTTTAGTATTATCTGTACTTCGCCATGTATTTCTTGTGTCATAGACGTCACTATCATATTCCTCAAAGCTTTCCGTTGTGTGAGTGTGATATATTAGCACAGTTGGTTTTGTTATATCCTTAACCTTTGCCTTAAATGGCGTGGAGAGAATTTCTGTTATTTCCTCATCGTGAAGCTTTGTATAATTTCTTATAAGCACATCACCCTTTTTACTAAACATATTTCCGTCGTATGTTCCGCCAAAATGTTCGGTTACAAGCCTTGCCCTATATTCCTGTGGTATTACGGGGGAAAGCTTTTTGTCTACACCTTCTATCGGCATATTATTTTCTTGCTTACTAGTGTTTGGCTCAAGGGGAGCATTATCTTCTTCCTTTTCTGTCTTTAGATGAAGATAGCTTTCATCGTTAGCATTATTTTCTTCTTTATTTTGCAAAATAGCCTCTGCTTGTGTCACCTTTTGTGCTAAAGGCTTATCATTAGTAGCACTTTCTTTTGTGCAGCTTTCCTTTAGAACGCAGAACGTAGTTTTGGGAGATATTATAGCTGTGGATAAAATAGCTGTTTTTTCAAGCACTCTGTATGTAATATTATGACCAAGTAAGAGGATAATTATTACACAAATAGAGATTAGAAAGGTTGAAAATTTCTTTTTTAACGGTTTACTAAACATAAGCTTAATTTTACACATCTTGTTTAAACTCCTTCTATTTTGTTATAAAATATTTTATGAAAAGATAGACTGCAATATAACCTTTGGAGCTTTTATATTAGCTATTTAAGTAATAAAAAGTATATATAATGCTAAATGTAGCTCCCCCATTAGCATTAATAGGTAATAAGGAAAAGAACTAAAGTTTTTTTATTTTGTGCCGATGTGTAATATGTAGTAGGATAATATTTTATTCATACTGTACGTTGGAAGGAGTGAGATAGTATGAAAATAGAGTTTAATAATGCAGTATCTGCCTATAATGTTACAAACAAGTTTAAGCCAGTTCAAAAAATACCAAAGATAAAGGCTATGCAAACAGGCAGAACAGAGGATAAGATAGAAATTAGTGGAGAGATAAGCAAAAAAGCAGAGGTACAAAGACTTTCAGGCAGTACAGCAAAAAATATAGAGACAGAACACGAGAAACGACTTTCAGAAATAAAAAAAGCTGTTTCAGAGGGAAAATATTTTATAGGCACAGGAGACCTTGCCGACGCAATTATTTCAAAGGCTCTTTAATTTTATAAGGTATGGAGAAGAATATGGAAGATAGTAAAAAAGAATTATATGACTTTTTTGAGGAGTATTTACTAGCCTTGCGTGGAATGGTTGATGCCGAGGAGCAAAAGCTTGACGCATTATTTTCAAACAAGGGTGATGATATAACAAGGGCTATGAATTTGTCACAGGCAAACGCTATGCAGGTTGAAAATATAGAAAAAAAAAGAGAGGAGCTTCAGTCGGAGGCGGGTTTAGGTGGATATACCTTTTCGCAAATAATAGACGATGCAGAGAAGCAGTATAAACCTCGTCTAGCAGAGATATTTAAGGAGGCATCTAACCTTATAAATCAAATAAAATATCTAAATACACGCTCTATGAGAATAGCTGACAGTAATTTAAGATTAATGGGAATAAAGCCAGATGCATATATAGCGGAGACTGTTCCATTTGATGAGCATAAGCCAAAGGAACCAATGAGCGTTATAAATGCAAAAAAAGGCTATAATGTAAAATAACTAGAATTTATATATAATTAATGCTTGAAAGGAAGATAGACTATATGAGTATAAGACCAACCTTTATGGGCTTTGAAACAGCCAAGAGAGGATTACAGATAAATCAAAAGGCGCTAGATGTAGTTAGCCATAACGTTGCAAATATAGGTGTTACAGGCTACACAAGACAGAGAGCAGACCAAGTATCTCTACACTATAATGGTATGCCATCAAGATATGCCGAAAGCCCAGTTAATCTGGCTGGACAAGGTTCAATGATTTCGGGAGTAGCCCAGCTTCGTGACCCATATCTTGATAAACGCTTCCGTCAGGAAAATTCGGACATAGGCTATTATGGAAAGAATGTAAACATACTTACAGATATTGAAACATCACTTGATGAATATAGCCACGACGGAATAAAGACAGCTCTTACAAAGGTATTTTCAGCTGTATCATCACTACATACTCTTACAAACCCAACAAACGCAAATATCTTGCGTACAGCCTGCAAGAGCCTTACAAATGTTGTAGAGCAGTACGGCAGAAAGCTTGACAACATAAAGGAGCAACAAAGAGAAGATTTGAGTATCTCTGTAGATGAGGTAAATACAATACTAAATAAAATTGTAAATCTAAATAACAGTATCTCGAAGGATGTATTTGTAGCGGCTGGCATAACAAATAATTACTATGGACCTAGCGAGCTATTGGACGAAAGAAATTTACTTATTGACCAGCTTTCACAGTATAGTGACATTGAGGTAATAACAAAGCCAGGCAATACTGTTGAAATAATGATGGGTGGAAAGAAGGCTATATCTGTAGACTCCAACGGAGTTAGCAGCTCATTAAGCCTTGCCTATGTGGTTGACCACAATAAGGATACAACCCACGTTCAGTGGAGTGATACAGGTAAGGATATAGATTCATCATCTGGCTCACTTATAGCATCAATAAATATGCTAAACGGAGAGGGACCCGAGGCTTTTGGTGCAGTAAATGTTGAAAGAGGTATTCCATATTATAAAAGGCAGATGGATATGTTTGCATCAAGATTTGCAGATGTATTTAATCATACAATTCCAAAATTTGACGAGCAAGGCAAACCTATTGAAAATGAGTTCTTAACACTATTTACTACAAACGATGGAAAAATTACAGGTATAAATTCAAACGATTTTAAGATTAGTGAGGAGTGGGACAATGACCCTAACTTTATCATAATCGAAAATAGCATAAACGGTGCATTTGACAATACCTACTACCAAGTTATGCTTGATAAGCTCAATGGCGAGCATTCCTTCGGAGATTTTTCGACAGAGTTCAGCGGTACATTTGAAGAATTTATTAAAAACTACGCCACAACACTCGGCGAAGACATTACCTTCCATTCAGGAAGAATGAAGGCAAGCCAAGCGGTTGGTGAATCTGTACTTGATTCGATAGCCGCAGTAAGCGGAGTAAATATGGACGAGGAGGGCGCTGATATGATGGCATATCAAAAAATATACAGCGCTATGAGCCGAATGATGACTGTAATGGATGAGGCGCTTGATACGCTTATTAACCGTACAGGAGTAGTTGGCAGATAATAGATAAAATTGTACATTGGAGGAATGAAATATGCGCATTACACAGAACAGTCTTAAAAGAAATTACTTTAATAGAATGTCAACAAACTTTAATAATCTATATAAATCAAACGAAAAGCTATCATCTCAGTCAAATTATAACAGAGTATCAGATAACACAGCTCAAACCTCAAGAGCCTTTCAGATAAGAGAAAATTTGTACCACAACGAGCAATGGAACGAAAATATGAGCAACGCTCAAGGTGAATTGAACGTTGTAGAGGACGCACTTATGACAGCAGAAAATTATATAAAGGAAATAAATTCACTTTTGATACAAGCTGCTACTGCGACTATTTCTCCAGATCAAAGGAAAATGATAGGTACAGAGATTGAGCAAATTCGTAATGAAATGATACAGATAGCAAACACTAAGTTTGGAGACAAATATGTATTTGCAAATAGCGGTAGGTACAATGAACCACCGTTCAATGTAAATCCTGCGGGACAGCTTACGTTTAATGGCTATGTGGTGGACGATATGGAAAAAAATCCAGCTACAGGAAATATTGCCATTAAGACACCTGGTAATCCTCCAACATATACTGATTTAAACTATAATAAGGATATATACATAGATATCGGTATTGGAATGAATATGTCGGGCTACGGAGCAGATGTGGAAGTAGATACAAAAAGTATGTTTAAGCTTTCTACAAGTGGGCTTGAGGCTTTTGGATATGGTGTCGATAAAAATGGAAAGTCTAAGAATTTGATATCAGTTTTGGGGCGTATTGCTAATGCATGTAATACAAATAATGTCGACGAGATTGCAGGCTTCATACCAGATATGGTAACTCTTAACGATGATATGCTTATGAGTTTAACTGATATAGGTGTGCGTGCAAGATATCTTGAGGATACAATTGCTATAAATGAGGAACAAAACATTAACTTTAAAGAGGTACAAAACTCAATAGAGGCTGTAAACCTTGCAGAAGAGATGGTAAATAATAAGGTTTATGAGATGTCGTGGATGGTAACACTTCAGATGGGAAGTAAGCTAATACCACCATCAATATTTGACTTTATGAGATAACAAAAAAATAGGCTAGAGAGAAAGAAGGTGTAGTATGCTAGAGATTACAACCCAGCCGTTAAAGCAGAATGTTGAGACAAAGCTTGCATTTTTGGAATATACAAATATTGATAGAGGTGAAATTCAGTACAAGGGCGGACTTGGACAATATAGAATGCACCTTGAAACCCTAAAATATAGGCAAGACTCCACAGATTTTAAGGCAAGCATAGGTATAAAAACCTCAGAGCAATGCTTAAGAGAATCGGGAGAGGCTGGTAAAAAAGCTTGGCAGGAATGTATGGATAAATATGCCGAAATGGGAAAGCATTTTGGAGCATTACATAAAAAGCCTCAAATAGCTGATTTCTACTACAATTACCTACCGTTCAACAGAAGCCAGAGCCTTGAGGTTAGGGGAACAGCTGAAGTAAATTGGTGGTTTGATCCACCAGTTAAGGACGTAGAGTATGAGAGACACGAGGTAGAATTTAACTATAGACCGTGGAATATAGATTTTAACTTTACTCCTCCTCAAATATCCTACACAACCGAGCAATATCCAGAGGTTAAATTTAATGTCGTTACAGACGAATAAAATATTAAAGAAGGGACTTTGTTAATATGTATATTGAAACTAGAGACTTTGGAAAAATTGAAATAGCCGAAGCTGAGCTTATAGAGTTTAAGGAGCCTATATTGGGCTTTGCTGATGATACAAAATTTGCTCTTCTTCAAAATAATGATTTAACCGAAATTTTGTGGCTACAATCAATAAAGAATAAGGACGTATGCTTTTTAGTAATTGACCCTGATGCATCATTTAAGGGATATAACCCCACATTTCCAGTAGATATTGTAAATAAGCTAGGTCTTACAAAGGAAAATACAGTTGTAAGAACAATGCTTTCGGTAAAAAATAATTTTAAGGACTCAACAACTAATCTAAAAGCTCCTATAGTAATAAATAAAGAGACACGCCTTGCAGCACAAATTGTCTTGGAGGACGATTATCAAATAAAAACACCTCTATTTGCAAAAAAGGAGGTTAAATAAATGCTTTTATTGTCACGAAAACTAGACGAAAAAATAGTAATAGGCGATGATATTGAAATAACTGTTCTTGGAATAAGAGAAAATACAGTAAAGCTCGGAATTAACGCTCCAAGAGATATGCTTATACTCAGAAGTGAGCTTAAGGAAACTGAGAACCAAAATAAAGAGGCTCTTGGTAGAGTGGATGATAATACACTTTGCGATCTTATCAAAACCATTAAAACAAATAAGGGTGATGAAAAATGAGTATGGCTTATGATGATATAATAATATTGCTCAATGAAAAAAAACAATTATTCTTGCAATATGAAGTGGAGACAGATAATATTATTTTAAACTGTAACGAGGATAATGTGGATATAATAGCATTAGCTATGGAAAAAAGGACAAGAATAGCTGAAAAGATAGATTCTATTACAGAAAAAATAAATAGTATTTCTATAAAAAATAACATAGACCTAAAGCTATTTGCAGATACTCTTGATTGTAGTAGCCTCGAGACAGACAGCGAGAGAAAGGCTCATAGTATAGTAGAAGAAACCTTTGATATTATAAGGCGTATACAACAAAAAAATACTGATATTATGAATTATTTTAAAAATACAATGGACAACAGTAAGGTTCAAATAGAAAAAAATCAGTATGCACCTAAAATATCAAAATACTTTGAAAATATTAAGATAAACACAAATTATAATAGTACATTTGGAAAAGGCTAAAGATTTTATTAAATTTGACGATATATATAATAAAGGACTTTATACATAATAGATAACCAGTATAGGAGGTATGGACAATGGCTATTAATTCACTATCGTATGTAAGCCACGGATTTTCAGGACTTGCATCAGGAATAAACACTGAAGAAATGGTTGAAAAAATGTTAATGGGAACTCAGGCTAAACTTGATAGAGCAAAGGCAGAGAAAACAAGATTAACATATAAGAGAGATCTATATAGGGGGATAAATTCCTCTCTTAAGAAATTTCAAAATGACTACTTTAGCTTTGCTAGTGGCTCAAAGACAAATATGCTTTCAAGCGAATTTTTCAAAAAGGTGAACGTTTCTTCTAGTAGTAATGCCGTCAAGGTTACAGGAGGTTCAACTGCAGGAAAAACCACAATAAATAAAATAGATAGCTTAGCTACAAACTTGAAGTTGCAAGGAAAAACAGCTTCAGCGGAAGTTAAAGGTAATATAAGCTTTGATAAACTTAAAGATATAACAGAAATAGATATAACTCTTGATGGTGTAACAAAAAAACTCACTATTGATAAATCAAAATTATCAAGTAATGATCCTGCAGAACTTGTTAAGAGTTTGCAGGAACAAATAAATCAACAGCTCGGCGGTGGCTTGACAGTTAGTAATTCTGGCAACGCAATCTCCTTTACAGCTACAGGAAATCGTACTTTCTCTATATCTGGTGATGTAGAGGCTCTTGGCTTAAAATCTGGTGCTTCTAATAGAATAGATTTGAATAAGAGTATAAAAGATACAAGTATGGCTACTAATCTGCAAGGAGGATACTTTGCTTTTTCTATAAATGGTAAGGATTTCTCCTTTGATGAAAATCAATCAATCAATAATGTTATTAGTACAGTAAATAGTAGTGGTGCAGGTGTCAAGATTTCTTATTCTACACTAGAAGATAAGTTTTCAATAGAATCAGATGTTGCCGGAGATAAAACAAGTATAAAAATCAAACAGACAGCAGGCAATTTGATGAGTGTGATGTTTGGAATAGATAATTTAAAAACAGGTACGACAATTGCTACAAAACCACTGGAAATTCAGTTTAGTAATAGTGTATCAACAGATATCACAAACAAAGAGGATAGTATACTCAAAAATCTTAACAGCTTAACCGCTAATGGAAAAACACATATCTTTGAATTTACAGTAGGAAATGACACATATACGGCGGAACTGACGAGAAATGCTGACACAGAATGGAAATCCTTAGATGAGGTAATTACGGCTATAAATGATTCTAAGATAACACGCCAAAATGGTAATGATGTATCTTCACAGAATATTACTATGGGTAGTAAGGTTGAGATAAGTAAGTTAAACAATAATTTGACCATTACTTCTAAAGCTACACCTACTGAAAAAATTGCATTGAAACAGGGCTTTGAGGCAATAGATCTTAATATCAATGGGAACACGAAGGTTAAGGATTTAGGTATACAAGCGGGTTCAATGACATTTACAAAGGCTGACGGCTCTACAGAAAAAATAGAGATTACAGATACTATGACAGTTGATGAGCTTAATGCTGAGCTTAAAAAGCTAGAGGCTGAAATAGATATTAAGCAAGCACCTCCTAGATTTAGAATCTATGGAACTAATATTCCTATCCCAATAAGCATAGTACCAGCATCAACATATAAGGTTATATTTGATGATGAAAAAATGAAACTTAATCCACAAACAGATAGTGGAGAAGTTATAATTGGTAAACCTGACCCATCACTAAATCAAGAGGTAACCATTGATAATAATTATTTGGGTGTTACAAAAGGAACCAATGCAAAGCTCACAATAAATGGTGTAGATATAGAGCGTAACTCAAACAACTTCAGTATTGATGGTATCAATTATGAGTTAAATGAGATTACAGATAAACCTATAACCATAGAAACTACAGAAAGTCAGTCAGATACATTCGATAACATAAAGAAATTTATGGATGACTATAATAACCTTATAGACAAGATGTGGACTGAGGTTAAGTCTAAGCAGACATATAAGGAATATCCTCCTTTGACAGATGCGCAAAAGAAGGAAATGACAGACAGAGAAATCGAGCTTTGGGAAGAAAAAGCTAAGGAGGGACTACTTCGTGCAGATCCAACTCTACAGGCTATAACCAATGCTATGAGAGACGTGCTTAACTATAAGCCAGAGGGTTCAAAATATAGCCTTGCAGATTTAGGCATTACTACATCCTATGATTTTTCAAAGGGATATGGTGGTAAGCTCGTATTTTCAGATTCAACAGGAAGAAAATTACAAGACAAGCTAGCAAATGAGATAGACGAGGTTGAGAAACTATTTATAGCCAAAGATGGTATCGGAAATAAAATGAATGAGGTTATAAATGCGGCTACAACAATGGCAAAGCCAAATTCAAAATATTATAATTTATCATTGGTTAGTATATCAGGTACAGAGGGTGTTCCAGATACTAATAGTAAGCTTTATAATCAAATGAAAGATATTGATAATAATATTAAAAAGATAGAAAAGAACTATAAAATGGAATATGACCGTTACTGGAAACAATTTACTTCTATGGAGAAGATGATTCAACAAATGAATGCACAAAGTGGTTGGCTAGCTCAGCAGTTCGGTGGAATGTAATAATAGTTAAGCAATAATAAAACAACTAAAAAGGAGTTATATTAAAAATGGCTATTAATCCTTATGCACAATATCAGCAGCAATCAATGATGACTATGACACAAGGAGAGCTACTGATACAGGTATATGACGGTTTAATTAAATTTTTGTATGGAGCTATTGACTCTATTGAAAAAAAAGACATTCCAAATACAAATATAAACCTTCAAAAGGCAGAAAATATACTCATTTACCTTAGAAATGGACTAAATATGCAATATGAGGTTTCAAACAATCTTTACAGCCTATATACATATTTCTTTGAGCAGTGTATGCAGGCTAATCTCAAAAAGGATAAGGCAATTCTTGAGCCTATATTAGAAATGGTTCAAGATCTAAGAGATACCTATGTTGTTGCAGATAAAAAGGCACGTCAAGAGGGCGTAAGGTAAAAAAAAATAGGACAGGAGACTAAGCTATAATAGGCTTAATTTCCTGTCTTTTTTATATTAAAAAGAGGAACGACTAAGCTAGCCGTTCCTCTTTCATCCTTATCAATATTAAACAAATTAATACGATAGCTAGACATTTGTCTAACAAGCATATAATAACATATTATTTATACTTATTCAACACAAAATATTATAGTATGTATTAAAAAGTATGATTTTTGTATACATTTACAATAAGTATAGCTTTCTTTGTATAAATTTACAGTTTTTCTATAGTATTTTGTCGCAAAAAGACATAATTATGTAATATTTTCAAATAAGAAAACTTAAATATAGATTAACGATATTTTTATTCAAAATTTAACCTAAATTCGCTAAA
>SAMEA104404106__coassemble_2327_pt1 | contig 12227 bp, 10 predicted proteins | sample SAMEA104404106__metabat2_high_PE_070 | metagenome-assembled genome bin SAMEA104404106 (sample SAMEA104404106) | Balaenoptera acutorostrata
AAGCAGGATTTAATCTTGCAAAGTACATATTTAAAAACACAAAAAAATAACTGCCACACCGTCCAAAGTTGAGCAGTTATTTTCTGTCATAAATTAGGACGTACTGTTTATCAGTAGCGTCTGCTTCTTTTTACATTATATCATATTTTGTGTACTAGTCAAGTGAGTTCCTTGGCTTATTTTTATACCTATTTATTGAAATTAATCATATTTTGTATACTACTCTAGGAAAAACTCTAGCTACAAAATCAATTTTTAGAATATTTTTTTAAATGTACTTGACAAACATAAATTTCTCTGATATAATAAATTACGTTGCATTAAACGAATGCGGGTTTAGCTCATCTGGTAGAGCGCCACCTTGCCAAGGTGGAGGTAGCGAGTTCGAGCCTCGTAACCCGCTCCATTAAAATTAAATATTCGGCACCATAGCCAAGTGGTAAGGCAGAGGTCTGCAAAACCTTTATTCCCCAGTTCAAATCTGGGTGGTGCCTCCAAACTCAAGACGTGAATTTATGTTCACGTCTTTTTTATTTTATCCTTTTACTTGTAAAAATCACTTAAACTTTGTATAATGTTATTGTATATATAATTTATTTTGAAAGGATTTATTTAAAATGATATATTCAGATTTACATACACATACAAATGAGTCTGACGGAGAACACACTCCAGAAGAGCTTATGAGATTTGCAAAAGATACAGGTCTTGACTATATAGCAGTTACAGACCACGATAATTGTAACGGTATTGACAACGCAAGAAAAGAGGCTGAAAGATTAGGTATTAATGTTATTACTGGAATAGAATTTGCAACTGCAGAGGATAGACATCAGCACATTCTCGGCTATGCGTTCGATAAGGACTCTCCCCAAATGAAAAATATCTGTGATACACTTATTAAATCAAGAGACGAAAGAAAATACAGAATTATTGACTATTTAAAGGACTATGGCTTTGACATCTCGCTTGATGAGGTTGAGGCAAAGGCTGGTGGTATTGTAATATCAAGACCGCATTTTGCTCAAGTAATGGTTGACAAGGGGTATGTTGAGAGTGTTCCAGAGGCATTTAAAAAATATCTTGATACAGACGAATATATGAAAATAGAGAGATATAAGGCGACAGCAGAGGAGTCAATAAGAGTTATAATTGAAAGTGGCGGTCACGCAGTTTTGGCACACCCTATACAGCTAAAGTATGATGATGAAAAGCTATTTAATCATCTAAAAAAGTTAAAGGAGTATGGACTTTTTGGACTAGAATGTCACTACTCAACACATTCACCAAATGATGTTAAAAAGTATTTAGAAATGGCAAAAAAGCTTGACTTATTGCCAACTGGCGGAAGTGATTTTCACGGAGAACACCCAAAGCCAAACATACATCTAACAAGGTACACGACAGATATAGAGGCTCTTACAAAAAATTGTTATCAAGAAATAAAGCTATAATACGGCTTTGATTGGAGAGATTTATAATGGGTTATAATAAAGATAAGGCTTTAGTTCGCTTTAGAAACTATTTTATGATTTTTATTACTCTTGTAATTGTTGGAAGTGCAGTTGCAATAGTAGTTTCAAATAAGGGTGGTAAAAATCCACCTGTACTTCCAAACCACTCTGGAATAATAGAGGATACTAGCTTGCCCGAGGTTCTTCCTCCTATTGAAGAAAATGAGGATGACGAAGAGAAAAATAACGTAGAACCACAAGAGGAGACTAGTGAGCCTAAAAAGCCTGAATGGACAGATGAGGACAGAGCCTCACCATATTTTGAGGAGGATATGCCAATACTTGTAAATTCTACAAATAAGATACCAGAGGACTATAAGCCAGATTTAAAGGAGTGGACACCTGGCTTTGAGCTTGATAAAAAGGCATTCGACGCCTACTATGATATGTACACCGCATCTCAAAAGGACGGAGTATCTATTTGGATGGTTTCTGCATACAGAAGTAAGGAAAAGCAGGAAAAAAACTTTAATTCAAAGGTTGAGGAGTATAAGAGAAATGGTATGAGCGAGGACGATGCTGTAACAGCTACAGCAAAAATTATAGCTCATCCAGATTCAAGCGAACATTCTCTTGGTCTTGCCGTTGACCTAAATAGCTTGTACGAAAGCTTCGACCAAACAAAGGCTTTCCGCTGGCTACAGGAAAATTGTGCAAAATACGGCTTTATCTTACGCTATCCAAAGGGAAAAGAGGATATTACAGGATATAAATACGAGCCTTGGCACTATAGATATGTCGGAAGTAACCACGCAAAATTTATAATGGAGCATAATATTTGTCTTGAGGAATACCTAATGGGAGAGTATTAAACTTAAAATAGAAAAGAAGGTGTGAGTATGTTTAACTTTAAAAAAAATGGAAAAGCTACTGAAAAAAAGGACGTAGTAGAGAAAAAATCAAAAAACAGAACAAATATAAATCAAAATAAACCCGTGTTTTATAAGCGACCTATATTTTATCTTATAATGCTTGTCATTCTAATGATAACTATTTTATCAACTCTCATAATCTATAGAGTAACTATCTTTTTGGGTGTAGGAGACAATTCATTAAAAAACATACCAATACTTTATATACAAGAAAATAGACTAATGTACAAAAATCAGCTTATGGACAGCCCCGCAGTAGCTGATGAGTCACTTAACTGGATAGATAACTACAATACACTTGAAAATTCAACTCTTATGACAGAAAAGGGTGACTACCTTTTGTATATGGATAATATAAAAAATGAGAGTGGAGACCTATTTTTAAAGTATGTCTACAAGGACAAAAAGCGTAAGGGTGAAACAGAAGCTGAGGGCAAGCTCATAAGTAAAAATGTAGTTATGGGCGAATACAAATTTACAAACGAAAAAAACAATGTGGTCTACCTAAAAAAAGATGGAACACTTAATATCTCTGCAAAAAACAAGGAGTACTTTGTTGACAACACAGTAAAGAAAATTGTTGGTGTAGACGATAATGACATTATATACTATCTAAAATGCGATAGCGAAAAAAATAAATATGAGCTGCTTTCCTTTGACAGCAGAGAAAAAAATTCTAGTCCTGTAATTATAGATAAGGGTGTTGTCTCAATATATTCATTTGATGATAACGGAACAGTTATGTACCAGCAGAATGACCTAAATGAGCCTAACAAAAATATTGTTAAAAAATACAGAGATGGCAAAATTGACATAATGTGTGAAAACAGTGAGGCTGTAGTTGATATAGGTGATGACGGTCAAATTTTCTTTACAAAACGAAACAAAAAAGTAACTGAATATCTAAAGCTTTATACGGATAAATATTTAGATGAGGATGCAGATATTAAAGAACCAGACAAAAAGGATTTCACAAAGGAAAAGAAAAATAAATTTGGTAATACCAAAACTGTTTTTGACGAAAAGGGCTACAATCTAGCTAAAAAGAAATATGATGACAAGGTACGTCGAGACGAAATAAGAGAGGCATTAAATCAAGACTACAGGGTATTTGAAACTCTTACCTTTATGTTTAATGCAGGCACAAGTGAAACTACAATAGCCGATAAGATTGAAAAAATAATACTAGCTGATGCAAATAGCAGTACCTCCGTATATGCTACCTATACATTCACAATGGGTGGAAGAAAAGATTTAGATGAGTACAAATCCGCCGAGGAAGCAATTGAGGAAACAAGACTAGCTTTAGACGAACCAGAAAATTACCACAGAGTAACATATTTTTCAAAAATAGGCTCAAAGCCAATGGTTATAAATGAGGGGGATTATGTAACTAGTGCTGTCTTTGAGGATGGCAATTACCTATACTATACCTATTATGATGACAGCAATAAGCTAAAGCTAGCATACAGAATATTTGACGGAGTGGGACTTACAGAGGAGGTAATAGTTAATAGCAATATAAAATATCTCTATCCCGAAAAATATAATGGCGATATAATCTATATTGCCTCAGACGATGACAAGGTAACGCTTTATAAGCTTGACAACGGAAAGGGAAGTATTCTAGTAAGTCAAAATGAAGATATGCTAATATATGACGTTATAGATAAATCTATATTACTAAAGGGAAGATATGTTGAAAGCCGAAATACTGGTGACCTATATCTATACAATGGCAAGGAGCGACTTATTGATGAAAATGTATATGAGGCTTCCTATAGAACAGACAAATATATATATGCACTAAAAAATTATGACTCCGTTTTGGGTGGAGATTTGTATCTATACGATAACAGAAAGGCAGTATTACTTGGAAGTGATGTAAAGGAAATTAGCTATGGCGGAGTATATTAATGGGTAACAAAAAATGTTAAAAAAAATAAATCTACTCTTAATTTCATTTTTTATAATAGTATTTTCCTCAGGCTGTAGTGAGCTTACTACAATATCTGAGGAATGGAATAGCAGAAAAAATGAATTTGATTATGAAAGTTATAAATTATCACTTTCTGTCCCAAGTGACAGCGACCAGATAACCTTTGGAGCAGTAATGAGCTTTTGCAGTAAGGCAAGTGAGCTTTCTGATGGGAAAATTCAAATTAATATTGATATTTGCGACAATCCCTTTGAAAAAATCACTAACAATGAGACAGATATTGCACTTATAAGAGACCTTGACATTATAAGAAAAGAGCCAAAGCTAAACTTTGTTAATATGCCTTTTTTATTTGACAGTATGGAGGAATATTTATCCTTTATCAGCCACGAAAATGATAAATTTGGTCTCTCAAAATACATTAGCAACAAATATAATATTGAGCAAATAGGTGTTTATATAAATTCCTTTGCCTATATGCTTAATAGAAATCATTTTGTAAACGGAGCAATATTTTATACAAGCATAGCTGTTCTTGAAAATGAAACCTATCCTGTAGCTTATGGTACTCTTGGCTTAAGAGATGTTTTAGTCGGAAAACAGGACGAGCTATATGTGGCTTTCAACGAAAAGAGAGCTAAATATTGCGAAATAAATACACACAGTATAGTTAGTGATGAGGCGCTGGAGACTGCCTCTTCAATTGGACTTACCGAGCATAAATACTACTCAGACATCATGTATTGCAACAAAAAAAGCGAACTGCCAAGCTATGTAATTCTTACACTAAGAGAGGCGTTCGCATATACTATTGAGTCTCAAAATAGACTTCGACTAGACGAAAAGGAGCAATTTGTTGCAAGCCTTACCGAAAGAAACGATATGAAAATATACACCTATGATTTTTTTAAAAAGGGTAGGCAGGAGGCAAAGCTCTCCTATCAAAAATACTACAAGGATTTAATGATAGACGAAAATATATGGGACGAGCTATATGAAGCATATATTAAGAGCTAGTAGAATTTTTTTGGTAGCTTGTAGGAGAAACTCCCTTTAGCTTTTTAAATACTCTTGAAAAATAGAATTGGTCCGTAAAGCCTGTGGAAATAGCGACTTGCTCAATACTTAAATTATTGTTTTCAAGTAGCCCACAGGCTTTTTTTATGCGAAAAGCATTAATATATGCCGCTGGGGACATATTTATGTGCCTAATAAATATTCTATATAGACTACTTCTGCTTATGCCTATATATTCCGATAGCGTCGTTACAGAAATATCTGTAGCATAGTTTCTCGATATATATTCTATGGCACGGCTTAGATACAAAACTGAGGTATCAGTTGTTTTTAGATGCTGAGAATTTTCTATTAGATAAGAAAATAAATTATATAGTCCTGCCGTCATTTTGAGGTCATCCTCAAATTTTAAACCACGCTTTGAAACAATATCACATATTAGAGCCTCTATAGTCTTTGGAGAATTAAATTTAATAATTGGCGAGGATTGCGAAAAATCCGTTTTACTCATTATTAAAGGCGCATCACTACCATTAAAACCCACCCAGCAATATTCAAATGGCTTATCCCTATCTGCCTCATACGAAACCATAGTATTGGGATAGATTATAAATGTATCTCCAGCATTAAGCTCATAGACCCTAGTGTTTACTGTATACTTACCACTTCCGCTTATTATGTGATGAATAAGAAAGTGATCTCGTACGCCAGGACCCCACTTAAAAAGTGGCTCACATTGTTCCTTACCCACATTATATACTGAAATTGATGTTAGGCTAGTATTAGTAAATTTATATGAATATTTATAAAATTTATTATTCAAGTATATTTTCCTCGTTTTTCGCATATTTTATTTATTAAGTTTATCATAGTAAAATGCTAATTGCAACAAAAATGCATATTTTAGAACAATTTGCCAATTGAAAAAATATTCGTTTAGAGTTACAATATAACTAGTAGGAATAAAATAATTAGTCCTATTTTATATTTTTATTTCGTACTAAAAAGAATGTTCACGATTACATTCATAAAAATAATCAATATTTAAAGAAAAGGTAGGTAATTTTATTATGGCAGAGTTAAGATGGCATCCACTTACAAGAGACTGGGTAATAATTGCTTCTAGCAGACAAAACAGACCTCAAATGCCAAAGGATTGGTGTCCATTTTGTCCTGGTTCTGGAAAGGTTCCTGATGACTATGAGGTTTACAAGTACGATAACGACTTTCCTGCATTGTCACAAAACCCACCTGTACCTGATGATGTTGCAGATGATTTCTTTAAGACAGCAGAGAACTATGGTAAATGCGAGGTAATACTATATTCTCCAGGTCACACAACAACAATACCCGATTTAACAGACGGACACGTAAGAAAGCTTGTTGATTTGTGGTGTGAGCGCTTTACAGAGATTACAAAGGACGAGAAAATTAAATATTGCTTTATCTTTGAAAACCGTGGAGAAGCAGTAGGTGTTACAATGCCTCACCCACACGGACAGATATACGGCTATCCGTTTATGCCAAAGAAAATTCAGCTAGAGACAGAGAGTGCTAGGGACTATATGGCTGAAAATGGCAAATGCCTATTCTGCGATATGCTTGAGCATGAGCAAAAGGACGGCAGACGTATAATATTTGAAAATGACTTCTTTACAGTATTCTTACCATTCTTTACAGAGTATCCTTATGGTGTTTACATTATGCCAAAGAGACACGTAAACTACATAACAGAGCTAACAGAGGAAGAAAAGACAGGTCTTGCACTAATTCTAAAAGAGACTGTTGGTATGTTTGATAATCTATTTGATTACAACTTCCCATATATGATGTGTATGCACAATGCACCAGTAAATTCTGGTGACTACAGCAAGGACTATCACTTCCACATTGAGTTCTTCCCACCAATGCGTTCAAAGGAGAAGATTAAATTTAACGCATCAAGTGAGACAGGTTGCTGGGCACATTGTAACCCAACATGTCCTGAGGAGACATCAAAGGAGCTAAGAGCCGCTCACGAGCGTTTTATGGCAAAGGCTACTAAATAAAACTAAAGCTAAAAAAGAGTTTTTCGCTTTCTGCGGAAAGCGACTAAAGGCTCTGCCTTTAGAAACCGCAATTTTTTGAAAAAAATTGAGTAAAACTTTCGGATACACTCTTTGAAAGTTTTAACTTTAAATAGGTACTGTTACATTACATACTAAAGTATAGTTTAGACGTAACTGTCCTTTATGCCAGCGGTGGCTAACCGCACAAACTCAGATTAACTTTTGATGGGTACTGTTACATTACAAACTAAAGTATAGTTTAGATGTAGCTGTCCTTTATGCCAGCGGCGGCTCGCCGCAAAATAATTTTAATAAGGAGATATTTATTATGGCAATTTTGGTAACAGGTGGCGCAGGTTATATCGGTAGCCACACATCAGTTGAATTACTAGAGGCGGGTTACGACATCGTTATTGTCGATAACTTCGTTAATTCAAACGCTGATTCACTAGATAAAATCCGTGAAATAACAAAAAAAGATTTCAAATTCTATGAGGCAGATTTGCGTGACCGTGAGGCAGTTGCAAAAATTTTCGCTGAAAATAAAATAGATGCAGTTATTCACTTCGCAGGTCTAAAGGCTGTCGGAGAGTCAGTTGAAAAGCCACTAGAGTACTACGACAATAACCTAGGTAGCACACTTGTTCTATGTGAAGAAATGAAAAAAGCAGGCTGTAAAAAGATTGTATTCTCATCATCAGCTACAGTTTATGGAATGAACAACAAGGTTCCATTTACAGAGGAATATCCTACATCAGCTACTAACCCATACGGCTACACAAAGGTTATGATAGAGCAAATTTTGCGTGACCTTTGGGTTTCAGACAATAGCTGGAGCGTTGTTCTACTTCGCTACTTTAACCCAATCGGCGCTCACAAGAGCGGTCTAATCGGTGAAAATCCAAATGGTATTCCAAATAACCTACTACCATACGTAGCTCAAGTTGCTGTTGGTAAATTGCCAGAGCTAAGCGTATTCGGTAACGACTACGATACAGTTGACGGTACAGGCGTTCGTGACTACATCCACGTTGTAGACCTAGCTCAAGGACACCTTGCAGCTCTAAAATATGCTATGGCTAACGAGACAGTTGAGGCAGTAAACCTCGGTACTGGTAAGGGTACAAGCGTTCTTGAAATAGTAACCGCTTTTGAAAAGGCAAGTGGAAGAAAGGTTCCATACGCTATCAAACCACGCAGACCTGGTGATATTGCTACTTGCTACGCAAAGACAACAAAGGCAAAGGAGCTTTTGGGCTGGGAAGCAAAATACGACATCAACGATATGTGTGAGGATACATGGAGATTTGCTCACAACAAATATGAGAAATAATTAAAATATCATAAAATAAATTACCGCTGTTTAAAGCTTACTTAAAAGCCTTAGACAGCGGTTTTTCTTATTTAAAATATCCGTTTACTGTGTTTTTTCCTGGAGCTTGACCATAACCTTTAAATTTCTCTAGTACAACATTCATATCACTGTCACTTAGTATATTTGGCTCTCCTACCGACATACATTTCCACTGTATTTCGGCTATCCATTCACAAGTAGACGCCACTCCAAAGGCTGAGGAAATGGACTCACCACAAGCAAGCATACCGTGGTTTGCCATAAGCACTGCATTATTTTCGCCCATTGTGGAGCAAACTACCTCTGCAAGCTCCTGTGTTCCATAGGTTCTGTATGGTGCTACTGGTACCATATAGGCTCCTGTATCGGCAATAACATAATGAACAGCCCTTAGTGGAATATTAAGGCACGACATCACCACACAATACATCGAATGAGTATGAACAACCGCCCTTGTATCAGGCTTTGATTTATATATTTCGCTGTGTAGGCTATGCTCACTTGATGGCTTTTTGTCTCCGTCAATAATTTGTCCGTCAAGGGTCATAATAACAACATCCTCTGGACGTGTATCCTCATAGGCTATACCCGATGGACCTATAGCCATATATTTAAGCTCCGAATTATATATGCTTATATTTCCACCTGTACCCTTGGTTAAGCCCTCTCTTTGCATACGCTTACCATATTCTACAACATCCTGTCTTTCCTTTTCCATTAACATATCTATCACCTATTCCTCAAAATACTTGTAAACCTCTGACGGCTTATATATTCCCTTATCTGTAACTATTCCCGTACATAGCTCAGGAGGAGTAATATCAAAGGCTGGATAGTAGCCCTTTACTCCGTCCATTGTGAGCCTTGTTCCAAGTGACTCGATTACGAGCTTTGGGTCTCTCTCCTCTATTTTTACAGTTGTAATATCCCTGTGCATTGGGTCTGGTGTGCCTGTACAATAGTACGGTATGCCGTAGTACTTGGCGGCAAGAGCTATCTGAAATGTACCCACCTTATTTACAACGTGTCCGTCCATTGTTATTACGTCTGATGCCGATGTAAATAAATCTATTTTCTGTGTCTTCATAGTATAGGCTGGCATATTATCTGTTATAACTGTTACGTCAAAGCCCATATCACACGCAACGCTTGCTGTAAGCCTTGCCCCCTGATAATATGGTCTTGTCTCAGCACAAAACACCTTAACATTCTTGTTCATTCTTTTGCACTCTCTCAGCATTGTTCCTACAACAGTTCCAGCAAAGCATTGTGTCAAAAGCTTTCCATTTTGCGGTATTTTCTCCGCCATATATTTACCTATTACTGTATAACGTCTGTAGTTATTATTGATGTAATTATAGGCATAGCTGTGCATATCGTTAATTAGTCTCTCGTCTGTTATTCCGCTTTCTATATCCTTTTTAGCTACCTCAAGAGCCTTATTAACAATGCCCTGCATTTGATGTGTAGTTGTAGGTCTTGCATGGGAAAGCTCATAGGCGGCTGTGGTTAATGTTTCTACCATCTCGTCCTTACCTTTGCCCTGAGCCTCATAGGCGGCAAGTGCCATACCCATAGCAGCGGCTGTATATGGACCTTCACTCTGTGTCACCATATCCTTTATAGCCTTTGCTACCTCCTTATATGTATGGCAAATTACATACTCAGTTTTTATTGGATAAATTCTTCTATCAAGAATTTTTACCACGCCATTTTCGTACCACGCCACATTTTCAAATCTTAGCATATAGGCTAAGTCATAGTCCTGTCTATCCTTAAATTCCATATTGCTCTAGCACCTCTTTAAATATTAGTATTAATTCTTCTCCGCTGTTTATATTTTTTCTTTCCTTTATGAATCTAGCTCCGCACAAAACTAACAGTCTTTCTAGTCTTATTCTAGTATCAATGTCAGTAACGCTTGTAACCTCAAGTACCTTTGAATCTCCTACTGTTCTTCTTATCATCTCTGTACCTGCATAGCCTATGCTGTCACTTAATACATCTCTTAGATACTCTTGTCTAAAAATCTCATTATATATTGGAAGCTCTACAAGACTTATAAATTCACTCTCTAGCTTTTTCATTGTTAAATTAAGCGTATCTATTATTGTATTTTTAATATAATCTATAAAATTCTGGTTTTTTGGCTGAGTACACACCTTATTTATTAGTACAAAGAATAGATTACCTATCACATTACCAATATCGTAGCCCATAGGTCCATAAAAAGCAAATTCAGGGTCGATAACCTTTATTCCGTCATCATTTATAAATATAGAGCCTGAGTGTAAATCCCCGTGAATAAGAGCCTGAGTATTGTTCATAAAATTATTTCTAAGATAACCTACATTAGCTTTTAGCTTTTCATCATTATATAGAGTTTTACTCACAAATTCCTCATTATCCTGTGTAATGATATTCCTATTTTTGTAGTTGTAGTATGGCTCAGTAAAGACTAAATCTTCGGTTATGTCGCAAAGCTCTATATTTGTAAAAAGCTGTACTCTTTTCTTTTTTTCATCTCTTGAAAGCACAAGGTCAGTCGTTGGCATAAGTGTTTTTGCCAAAAATGTTGATATATTTTCTGATAGGTGGATAAATTTCCTACCCTCTAAAAGCTCCTTTCTAAGATTTTTGTAGTCAGAAATATCCTCCATAGCTAGTGCAAACATATTCTCATTATAGTTATATATTTTAGGCACAAAGCCCTCGGCAAGCTCACCTTCTATATTCAGTATAGCCGCCTCTATTTTGTTTCTATGTAAATCAAGAGGTCTACCCGATGAACGCAAAAGTATATCCGCCTGCTTAATAACTAATGATTTATTTCTATCTAGGCTTTTTATTCTAAATACATAGTTTATATTTCCGTCTCCTATCTCCTCAGAAAGAAGTTTCTCGTCCCTTTCAAAAAAATGTAAATAGTCTATACAATAGTCCTTTACGCTCTCACAATCCATCAAAAAATGGGAGTCATATTTATTCATAACAAGTACCACCCTTATTTAATAATTTATTTATATTATAGGATAAAAAATGCCATTCTACAACACATTGATATAGAAAAATGGGAAGTAAAAACTCGCCCTCTAGTTAATTCTCCATTCACCATTGGTCATTTGTAATTGTGAGCGTAAGCGAACCCACTCTCAAATCTAATGACAATTCGTCATTCGTCATTCGTAATTCGTCATTGGGCGAAGCCCCCAACTCTCCACTCTCCACTCTCAACTCTAATGACAATTCGTCATTCGTAATTGGGCAAAGCCCTCAACTCTCAACTCTCCACTCTCAACTCTAATGACAATTCGTCATTCGTAATTCGTCATTCGTCATTCGTCATTGTGAGCGTTAGCGAACTTAGCTCTCCACTCTCAACTCTAATGACAATTCGTCATTCGTCATTGGGCAAAGCCCTCAACTCTCAACTCTCAACTCTCAACTCTAATGACAATTCGTCATTCGTAATTCGTCATTCGT
>SAMEA104404106__coassemble_2350_pt1 | contig 12130 bp, 10 predicted proteins | sample SAMEA104404106__metabat2_high_PE_070 | metagenome-assembled genome bin SAMEA104404106 (sample SAMEA104404106) | Balaenoptera acutorostrata
GCACAAACTAGCCATTAAAACAAACAAAAACAAAAATCTGCTCCTTTAGAAGAAATGAGAAGTGAGAGAAAAGCTAACCCTCTAATACCAATTCGTCATTCGTCATTCGTCATTGATTAAAAGTGAGGCACAAGCTAGCCCATAAAACAAACAAATAAAACACCCTGCTCCTTTAGAAGAAAATAAAAAGTGAGAGAAAAAACTATCCGTCTAATTCTCTCAACTCTCCACTCTCCACTCTCAACTCTCAACTCTAGTGACAATTCGTCATTCGTCATTTTAAATAAGGTCTTGATTTCAGGCACTTGGTATAAGTTCAATATACAATAAGTTGAATATACCACCGCCGGCTCGGCGGAAAAAAAGCACCACAGAGAGCTTAGTCCCTGTAGTGCCATTTTTTATATTATTGAGTAAATATATTATTCAATTCCCCATATTGTGCGAGCATAGTCATCAATAGCTCTGTCAGCACAGAATATGCCTGAAGACGCAATATTGATAAGAGACATCTTTTGCCATTTTAGATTATCATTAGCATATAGCTCTGATGAGTAATCTTGAGCACGGCAGTAGTCCTCAAAATCAGCACAGGTCATATATCTGTCCTCGTTTTTAATCTTATCTAGTACATCGTGGAAAGCTGATAGCTCAGGGGTATTCTTGATGAATGTAAGAACCCTTTGTAGATCGCTGTTGATGTAGTTGTGAGGGTTGTAGCCTCTGTTTTTAAGCTCAACAACCTCTGGAGTACGCATACCAAAGTTTATGATATTGTCCTCTCCAACTGCCTCACCTATCTCAACGTTAGCACCATCAACAGTACCAAGAGTAATAGCACCATTAAGCATTAGTTTCATATTACCTGTACCACTTGCCTCTGTACCAGCTAGAGAAATTTGCTCTGAAATTTCACTTGCAGGCATTAGCTTTTCTGAAAGTGATACATTGTACTCCTCAAGGAATACAACCTTTAGCTTATCCTTTGCAACTGGGTCCTTGTCAAGAAGCTTACCAAAGTCACAGATTAGCTTTATAATCTTTTTAGCCATATAGTAACCAGGAGCCGCCTTTGCCGCAAAGAAATAGGTCTTTGGTACAAATGGACGGTTTGGATATTCCTTTAGGTCTAGGTACTGCTTTATAATGTGCAAAATGTTAAGCTGCTGACGTTTGTACTCGTGTAAACGCTTAACCTGTACATCAAAGATAGAATTTGGATTTACCTCTATTCCTCTTTGCTCTTTTAGATATTTTGCAAATTGCTTTTTATTTTCTAGCTTAATTTCAGCAAGCTGTTTAAGAATTTTTTCGTCATCACTAAACTTCTTAAATTCCTCAAGCTTTGAAAAATCATATAGGAATTCGTCACCTATATTGTCAACAAGTAGCTTTGTTAGACGTGGATTTGATTGTAGTAGCCATCTACGAGCGGCTATACCGTTTGTAACGTTTTTAAACATTTCTGGGTGTATAGCGCTGAAATCCTTGAACAAATCGTCCTTGATAATCTCTGAGTGTAGCTTTGATACACCGTTTACGCTGTGGCTACCAACTAGGCATAGGTTTGCCATTCTCACCTTACCATTGCAGATTATACTCATTCTTTCGATAACATTTTCTGGTAGGTGGTACTGCTCACGAAGATTTACACAGAATCTTCTGTTTATTTCGTTTATTATTTCGTAGATACGTGGTAAAAGTGTTTGAAGTAGGTTTATATCCCACTGCTCCAATGCCTCTGACATAACTGTATGGTTTGTATAGGCAAAGGTCTTTTTAACAACATCCCAAGCAACATCCCAATCATATCCACACTCGTCAAGAAGAACTCTCATCAGCTCAGGAATAGCAAGTGTTGGATGAGTGTCATTGATGTGAATAGCATTCTTTTCAGCAAAGTTGTCGATAGTTCCGTATACTGACATATGACGGCGGAATATATCAGCTACTGAGGCTGATGTTAGGAAGTACTGTTGACGAAGTCTTAGTAGCTTGCCCTCGGTGTGGTTGTCGTTTGGATAAAGTACCTTACTAATTGTTTCAGCATAGCTGTGTTGACCAAAGGCTGACAAGTAGTCACCGTTATTAAATGCCTCCATATTGATGTCAGGGCTTTTCGCTCTCCATAGACGAAGTAGGCTAACAGCCTTGTTATCATAGCCTGAAACATATAGGTTGTATGGAATAGCCAAAACTGTTGTGTAGTCCTCGTGCTTAATCATATGCACACCGTTATCCCATTTTTCAACTATCTTACCGCCGAATTTAACCTCAACAGCGTGGTCTGGGATACTCTCTAGCCAAACATCGCCACCTGGTAGCCAATAGTCTGGAAGCTCTCTCTGCCAACCATCGTCGATTTTTTGCTTAAATATACCGTATTCATAAAGAATACTGTAGCCTGTACCCATTCTTCCCGTGCTTGCTAGTCCGTCAAGATAGCAAGCGGCAAGTCTTCCAAGACCACCGTTACCAAGACCTGGGTCTGGCTCGCACTCAAATAGCTGTTCAGGCTTTAGACCAAATGTCTTCATAGCCTCGGCAAATTCCTTTTCAAGACCTAGGTTATATAGGTTGTTTTTAAGAGATCTGCCTACTAGGAACTCCATTGACATATAGTAGATTTGTTTGTTACCCTTTGCATTATTTTCGGCAACAAATGATTTACGTCTTTTTTCAAGAATATCTCGAATAACCATAGCGCTAGCCTTGTAGAACTGTTCAGTTGTCGCTGTTGTTAGTGAAACAGAACGCTCAACTACAAGCTTATCCTCTATCAATTTTGCCAATTGTTCTGCAGAAATATTAGGTTTATTTTTCATAAAACAATTTTTCCTTTCACATAAGATATTGCTAAAATTAATAAAATAATATTTACCCAAATATTATACTACAAATCAATATAAATTTCAATTATACTTAGTGCTTTTTATTTTATATTATATGTTTTTAAGGCAAAAAAATTGTAGTTTTTTACGATAAAATTAAAGAAAGGCTGATATTTGAGAATAAATTGGTTGATTTAGCATATTATCTATTGAAAATAGCATAATTAATTCGTCAAAATTGTTAATATTTATTGTAGTTTCTATGTAATCCTTACTATCTGTGTTCCAAAAGGATATATCAGAATAGTGTAATGACAAGAAAGGTAAAACATTTATGGCATTACTATCACCAATAATTAGTATATTTCGGTTTATTATATTGGGCGCTGAGTTCTTTATATTTATATGTAGACCCTCTCCACCAAGAAATATATTCATAGGGCTATTATTAATTGTTGCCTCCTCTGGAAACAGGGTGTAATAGGTTTTACACTCCTTGTTCGACCAATTTTCAACAAAGCCTGTAAAGGTCTTGTTAAATTTATAGTAGAAGATATTATCTGGCTCAATTTGATTTATGCTTGATTTATTATACATATTTCCGTAAAACCTATCACCAAGAGAAATTTTTTTGAAATTATCAAGGGAATATGCATTAAACCCCAGCCTATATGAAAGATTTTGATAGATTAGGTATCCAGCGTATGAGGTTATACCTGTATCCGTTTTATAGAATAGATCCTTTTTATTATTTGCAAACAGTCGGGGGTATACGTCAATACCGACTATATCATCGCCCAGTCGCTTATATGCCTTTTCTATGATAGCTCTTTGGTTTGCTTGATCGGCATTTGTAAATAGTGGCATCTCATCCTGATAGATAGCCGATGCGGTTGGAGTAAGCACTATACTTGCTCTATTTTGAAATCTCTCTGTAAGACTTTTTATAGAATTTATATTTTTACTAAATATTGTGGCGGATTTATCAAGCTCTAACTTTTTTATATACCTATCCTTTGTATAATATATTCCGTCAAACTCTCGTTCTCCCAATAAATACTTAATATTAAGCTTTAGACTGCTAAAAAAGTCCTTACTAAATACATTTTCCTTTAAATAGCTTTCGGTATTTATATATGTATCTGTTGGTGAGGATGGATTTTCTGTAAATATATAATTTAGGCTATTAAGGTGAAACACTGCTAGATACATAAATACAGAATAAATTAAAATTAAAAATACTATTGGCATTAAGCGGTGCTTCAATAGTGTCACCCTCCTTTAATTATCAAAAAAAGGATTTATATTTAGCTTTTATATAGCAGAATATAAACCCTTTTAAGCTTTAATTATTTATTTGAAATTTTTTCTCCGTAAAGCTTTCCTGGTAGCTCTACATTTTTGTTTTCAGATACCTTTGAAAGAGTAGGCTTTGCTCCCTTTGGTAATAGCTTTGCCATTACAACATATCTGTAGTCGTTTGGATATTCAAATTTTTCACTAAATCTATAGGTACAGGTTGAAAGTGTAAGAATGTTATCCATTGGAGTAACAACAACATCCTCATAGTTATAAAGTGATTTTTTCTTTGCAGTAGCTATAAGGTTATTAAATTCCGTTGTTCTTGGGTCTGTTTCAATATAGTAGAACTTATTAAGTGCCTCTTCGCTTACATTTGTGTAAAATACAGCAAATATTTGCCATACCATTTCCTTTTCTGGTGTGCTAAAGTATATAAACTGGTTGTTTTTTGCAAAGTCTATATCTGTATATTTTTTTAGCTGTGAAAACATACCACCATTTTTGTTATCATCCATACTGTGTCCATAGATTATGCTATTGCCCGAAAGTGGATTTTTTGCATCAAAATAGTTTCTAAAATCAGCATAATAGCAGCCATTAAAGTTTGATTCTTGGTATTTGTTTCGTCTTAGAAAATATTCGTTGTCATCACCCTGTACAACAACGTCGCTTATAGTTGTATTTGGTATATGAAGGTATCCCACCATACAGCTCTGCTTTTTCTTTTGTTCATTCATTAGCTTATCAAATGCTACCATTTCCTTTAGCATACCTGTTTGAATTTCGCTCGGAGTTTTCCACTTTTGGTCGTTTGTAGAGGTTTGATTATCCTTTGATGAGCTATTGCTCTTACTATCGCTTTTACTTTCACTTTTGCTCTCGCTCTTGTCATCAGTAGGATTTTTTGAGGTATTTGAGTTTGGAGCGTTGCTTGTCGAGTCCGAGTGAATAGAAATATTGTTACTGTCTAGGTCAACATTACTATTTGTATCCTTATCCTTTGAACACGCTGTTACACTCAAAAGCATTGTTACAGCTAATAGTGTTGCTATTATTTTTTTACTAATATTTTTCATTATTTTTCTCCATTTCTAAATTTTTTTATTATCTATAATTTCTTAAATTGTTATTAGCTTATATTCTAATAGAATTAAATAAGAAATGCCTTTGAAAGCTGGTGAGTTACGCTATTACTTGCAAGAATAAGTATTTCATCTCCCGATGCAACTGTGGTTTTACCACGAGGGATAATGAAGTCCCCATTTCTTGATATTGATATAATAACACATTCATCTGGTAGTAAAATGTCGCTTATGCGTACTCCGTCAAGCTCGGAATCCTCTGGAAGAGTAATTTCACTTATTGTGGCTTGCCCACGATTTAGTGGCATAATTTGCTTAATTGTTGCTATATCTACCTCTCGCTCAAGCTGACTTGCAAGGCTGTCTGTAGCCGAAATTGGAATATCAACACCAAGAGTTTTCATAACAGCTAGATTTTTGGGGTTATTTACACGAGAAACGGTCTTTGTTATGTTAAAAACCTTTTTGGCTAGCTGGCAGGAGATAAGGTTTGTTTCATCAGAGCCTGTTACAGCCACAAGGCTTTGAGTAGATTTTATATCAGCTTCCTCAAGAGCTTCTATTGTAGAACCGTCTCCACAAATACATTTTATTCCCAAGCTGTCGGAAATATGGGAGCAGGTTTCACGGTCACGCTCAATTACTATTGGATAATGACCATGCTCCTTTAGGGTTTTGGAAAGATAATAACCTACCTTTCCAGCTCCTACGACTATAACTTTCATTTATTAACACTTCCCTTTACTTTTTATATTAGCTTAGCGTATATTAGGTTATCGCCGTGCTGTAATTTGTAGTTTTCGTTTGCATCTCGCATAATAATAGCGCCGTCTGCTTTTTCTATACCAATTATTGTCTCTGTTTCATCGTGAGACACATCGGCAAGCTCTACACCACAATAGGATTTTGGAACTGGTATGTGGTCAATAGCTATAGAGGATGTTGCAAATGATATAGTATTATTTTTCTCATTTTCCTGTCCGTTTATAATTCTCTCTATTATGTCAACAGTAAGAGCTGTCGGGCTTATTGTATGTAGTCCAAACTCTGTATAGATATTTTTTCTCTTTGGGTCATATATTCTTGTCAGCACCTTTGGAACATTAAAAAAGGTCTTTGCAAGCTGAGAAACCATAATATTTGTATTATCGTCATCGGTAACTGCTGCTACAAAGTCGCACTCCTCTATACCTCCCTCACGCAATACGTCAAGGTCTATTGGTACACCTCTTATTACATATCCACTAAAATTGTTGTCTAGGCGAGAGAAATTATCTTGACGTGCATCTATAACAGATACATCGTGTCCTTTTTTGTAAAGACTATTTGCAAGTCCAGAGCCTACTTTTCCACAACCTATAATTAAAATATTCATATCTATATTACTCCTTTAAAGAAAAGTAATTTATATTCTTTATTTATGAAGTAGCGTTTTCTACGCATATTCTTGCATTAAATATAATTTTTATAATAATCATTTTACACCACTTATACTATAATTTCAAGTATTTAACATTCTAACTATGTTAGTTCTAACAATAAGCTTTTTTGTGTGAGAATATCCCTTGACGTAAAAATATTTTTTGATTAGAATATCTATAGAAGAAATAGAAAAATTTTAGTATATAAGGAGAGTGTCTAATTGGTAAAGGTTTGTCCGTTATTTAGCGGTAGTAGTGGAAATTCAACATACATCGAGTACCAAAATCGTGGTATATTAGTTGATGCTGGCAGAAATTGCAAGACTATACTAAATTCGCTTGCAAAAATAGATGTAGACCCACAAAAAATAGAGGGTATACTTATTACTCATGACCATAGTGATCATACAAAGGCGTTGCCTGTTCTTACAAAGAAGATGAAGGCACCAATATATGCAACCCAAGAAACAATAGACTATATAAGGTTTACACAAGGAGAGCTACAAGCTCCTATGTACCCAATAAATGGCATAATGGAGCTTGCTGGAATGAAAATAAGTCCCTTTGATACTCCACACGATGCAGAACATTCTGTTGGCTTTAGAATAACTGCTGGAGAGAGAAATATCGGCTATGCTACCGACCTAGGTGAGGTTACTGGTATGGTAAGAAAGGGTATTGAGGGCTGTGACCTTGTAATACTTGAATCAAACTATGAGGAGAGACTACTATCTGTGTCACAATATCCATATTACCTTAAGCAGCGAATTAAATCAAACAGAGGACATCTATCAAATAAGCAGTGTGCGGAGCTAGCTGTGGAGCTTGCAAAGACAGGAACAAAACGTTTTGTTTTATCTCATCTAAGCAGTGAAAACAACACCCCCGATATAGCTCGACAGACTACCTATGCGGCACTCAAGGAAAATGGCTTTAATGAAAATGTTGATTTTACCTTGACTACAGCTAACCGCAGTGACATTACAACGCCTATCATACTATAAGGAGTGCGATAACAATAGATAATAAATCCTACATAACAGTTGCAGGCAGAGCAAGTGATGAGTTTACAGAAAAGAAGTCAAGATTTATAGGCTATATTGCTCACGTTACAACCGAGGATGAAGCTATAAATTTTGTAAATGAGATAAAAAACAAGCACAAGGATGCAAGGCACAATGTATATGCCTATTCGTTAAGAGACAACCATCTAAGAAGATTTTCTGATGATGGAGAGCCACAGGGTACAGCAGGCAAGCCTATTTTGGAGGTTATCGAGAAAGAGGAGCTTGTAGACGTTGCCATTGTAGTGACTAGATACTTTGGCGGAATACTTCTTGGTACTGGTGGACTTGCACGAGCCTACACACAGGGAGCAAAGCTTGCTATAGCGGCTACTCAAATTTTAAATATGACTCCTTGCTACAGGGTTAACATAACTCTTGATTATGACCTATACGGCAAGGTGCAATATATATTACCGCAATACACAGTTACTGTACTTAATACAGATTTTACAGAAAACGTAAGTATGGAGATAATTTTACCTACAGAAAACTTCGATGGACTTAATAAAAAGATAACTGAAATATCCTCAGCAACTGTTGTTCCAGAAATTATAGAAGAAAAATTCTTCTCCATCTAAAGAGGCTGGGTTTTCTAACGCTCAACTCTAATAGAAAAGTGAGGCACAAGCTAAGCTATAAAATAAACAAAAATAAGAACCCTCCACTTTAGTAGAAATGAGAAGTGTGAAAAAAGACTATTCTCCAAAAACTATAAATATTACACAAAAGTTTTAAATATAGTATAAAATTAAACATTTTCATTTGACATAAAAATATTTTTAATGTAAAATAAACTAGTATACGCAATAAAAAAGCAGTTATTATACACTTAAAGGTTGGTAACTAAAAATTTATGATTGCCAAAAGTTAAAATATTTTGAAAGGTCAAGAAAGAATGTTAAAAAATAAATTTTTTAAAAAGCTTATTACTTTAGCTCTTGTAGCTTCAATGCTAGCATCTATGGTTGCATGTGGAAATAAGGACACAGCTGCTCCTAATACAGACACAAGCACAAGTGTTTCACAAAGCACATCAAACGAAGTAGAGTCCCCTAAAGACGAAACTATTTCCTCCCCAGAGAACAAAAAACCAGAGGATAACAAGACCTCATCAGCATCAAGCTCAACAACTACACAAAAGCCAAAGCCAGTTGAAATTCCAAAGGAGACAAGAACTCCAGAGCAAATTCAAAAGGACATACTTACAAGTATGGTAAACTTTAAAAATAAGTATAATAAGGACGTTGTAGGCTACCTATATTTCCCAAATACAAAGATTAACGATGTTGTTTTGCAGGGAAAGGACAATGACTACTACCTAAAGCGTGACAAATACGGTAATTCTCAAAAAAATGGTACAGCATACTTTGCCGACTTCCGTGCAAATCTAACAGCTGGAAAGCCACTTTCAAAGAATACTACTATCTATGCCCACAGCATAAACGACAACAAGGACGGAGAAAACTTTTCTCAGCTAAAGAAACTAACAGACTTTGATTTTGCAAAGGACAACCAATTTATATACTTTAGCACTCCTGAAAAAGGTATGGTATGGCAAATATTCGCTGCCTTCTATGTAAAGGTTGGTGACGCTGACTATCTAGCTAAAAACCCACAATACAACTACATTGACCCTAACTTCTCAAACGAAAATATGATGAAGGTTATAAATATGGCGAAGGCTGGCTCTCTATACAACTACAATGTCGATGTAAATACAAAGGATAACATTCTTACTCTTTCAACATGTACATACCACTTTGACAAGGAATGGAAGTTCCCTAACGATTACCGTTTTGTTGTAATGGCAAAGCTTCTACCAGACGGAGCAAAGCAAACACCAGCTCAAATTACTAAAAACGAAAACGTAGTTATGCCTGGTAAAATGTATCGCTAAGATAATAAACAAAACACAAGACAAAATACTCTAATTTATATTTAAGGCTCAGAATATAGAGGACTACTTCTTCTATATCCTGAGCTATTTTTCTTGCAAAAAATAAAAGTGTATATTATAATGTATTTAATTAGTCTTTTTGCAAAACACAAAATAAATACAAAAAACATTATATAAAATATTAATCTTGATACTTATTTTGACGCTTAATAATATATTTCCATAAATAATAAATATAACGAATATATTAATTATGTGCAACAAATCTTTAATAAATTTACACATTATAAGTGAACCAAAGAAAGGGCGGTATGTAATGGATATAAATCCGCATATAATAGCCAAAGCCAAAGACGGAGACCGAGAGGCTTTTGGAAAATTATATGAAAGCATAGCAAATGACCTTTATAAACTAGCTTTATATATGCTTGGGAACAAAGAGGACGCCGAGGACGCTGTCAGCGAAACATTTATAGAAGCTTTTAAGGGAATAAAAAATCTGCGAAATGACAGTAGCTTTAAGCCGTGGATTATGAGAATACTTTCTATCCGTTGCAAAAGAAAAATTGGCGGATATGTAAAAGAAAAAACGAATGTAGACATTGCTGAGTGTTTGGATATTTCTGCACAGGACAACAGCGAACAAACCGTTATGCTTTGGGACGCTCTGAACAGTCTATCTGCCGAGGAAAGAGAAATAATAATTCTATCTGTAGTCTATGGCTACAAGATAAAGGAAATCTCAGAAATCAAGGATTTGCCACAGGGCACTGTTAGCTCAAAAATACATAGAACAATGAAAAAACTACAAAAGCTACTGAGCTAGCAATCAAATTATTTAAAGGAGTGTATCTATTTGAAAAAAGAGTCGGATATAGAATACGAAAAAATAGAAAAATTACTAAAAAATATCCCCTCTCCCAGACTTCCACAAAGCCTGTCTGCCGAAAGCCTATTTGACAAAATGGATAAGGGCGAAATAAAAATAAATGATAACGTAATACATCTAAAGGAGAGTAAATCATATAAAATAACAAAATATCTTAAGCCTGTGCTTTCCTATGCCTCAGTATTTTTAATTGCGGTATTTGTCTACTACATCATTGGGCTTGATTCTCCTAGCTTTACTAGTCAGGATATCTCAACATCTATGGTCTCACTAACTGCCATAGACGAAGCTATACCTTACGAGGGTGGTGAGCAATACGAAATAACCCAGTTTTCCATTGACGAAGAGCTTAAATCCATACAACAAACAGAAGAAACAGAAAAATTTATGATAAAATCTGCCCCTCCTATGCTAAGTAATGAAAATGAAAGCCTTGTATCAGAGACTGCAACAGACGAAATAATAGCCAAAAGTGAGACTCACAGCTTCTATAACGATATATACGAAAATGCGGATAACAAAAGCTACTATCCACCAAACAAGAGTCGTGAAATTAAATCTTCAAGCATAATCTACGATGACACTAATGATAAATCACAGCTCATATTAGGCGAGGATAGTTCTGTAGAGGTTGACGGTAAGGCAATAGACTTTATAGAAATCAAGGATAACAAAATAGCTGTTATATCAACAGAAAGCCGTACCGAGGAGCTTTATAACAGTGAAAATATTGGTGAGTTTGTAAATATAAGCTCAAGCTATACTCTCCCAGCTACAAAAATATCTATATACAGCACTAAAGAAAATACACCAACACTCATATATACCTCCTATCAAGAGGGGGAATATATAAAGCATATTACCGACAACGAAAGCGTGCTTGTAGCCACCTATAAGCCAATTAATAGCGATAATATTATTGCTCCGCTTGTTGCAGAGAATAATGACGGCTACAGAGTAGTCAGTCCAGAAAATGTATATAAGTTCCCTAATCTTCCAAATAATGAATATATACTACTCTCGTACCTTGACACATACGACAAGGAGCTACACACAAAAACAGATGTTATACTTGGAAACAATATGACAGTTGAAATGAACGCTATACTTAATACAATAAACGTTTTTGCCAATGACCTACAATCAAAAGCGAGCAGCTGCATAAGCTTTATGCTTGGAGATTACAAGGTAACTATGTCATAATAAAGCTATGGCTCACAATACAAAACCAGTATTGTGAGCCTTTTTATTTATTCCTATAGATTAAAATTTATACTCTTTGAGAGTTTAATTAAAACCTATACTTTTTATTCATATAAGAAAACCTTTTCTATGGCGAAAGGCTAACGCACAATTCACTTTCGAAAATGCTCTTTTACGGCAATAGTATTTCGCTCGTGCGACGAGCGCCAAAAGGCTCCGCCTTTTGAAACCGCAATTTTTTGAAAAAAATTGAGTAAAACTTTCGGATACACACTTTGAAAGCTTTAATTAAAAAGTATACTATATTACAAAGTCTTGATTTCAGGTAGTTAGTATAAGCCAAAGACAAACTATGTTGAATATCGCTGTCGGGCGTTCCCGACTAAAAAGTATACTATATTACAAAGTCTTGATTTCAGGTAGTTAGTATAAGCCAAA
>SAMEA104404106__coassemble_2639_pt1 | contig 10921 bp, 9 predicted proteins | sample SAMEA104404106__metabat2_high_PE_070 | metagenome-assembled genome bin SAMEA104404106 (sample SAMEA104404106) | Balaenoptera acutorostrata
TTATATTCAACATAATTTATATACATATTATACTATCTGCCTGAAATCATTACTCCCTTATAAACTCTAGCTCTGCTATGGGGTAACCCCGCTGTTATATTCAACATAATTTATATACATATTATACTATCTGCCTGAAATCATTACTCTCGCTACGCTCGTTCAAGAGTTGAGAGTTGAGAGTGGAGAGTGGAGAGAACTAGAAAGGTTAGTATGAATATCAACTAATATATAGAAAAATTAGAAGTAAAAAACAAACTAAACCTCTAGTTAATTAATAGTTCAAAATTAAGGTATTGACTTCAGCCACTTGGTTTCAGCCACTCGATTTAAATTAAAAATAAACTAGGTTGAATATACATCCGCCAATTCGCCGCTCGTCATTGGGAGCGACAGCTCTCTCAACTCTCAACTCTCCACTCTCAACTCTAAAAAAGTTTGCTTCGGATATTATATCATATACAATATCCATAAAAATGTAAAATAAATGTATATTTTGTAACAAAAATTATTTATACAAATATCCCTTTTCCGAAAGTGCCTTAACTACATTTTCATAGTGAGCCTTTGTCGGGCAGGCTAGCGTGTGTAAATGAACATCATCTGTAAGTGTGCATAGTGGTTGAGCATTATTGTTACAAAAGCTCTCCCAAAAATTATCTACATCACGCCTACTAAACAAATGCAAAAGTCCTGTTATTTGACCATATACACTATGCTCAACTATGACGTCTATTACTCCGCAACCCTCATCAATTATTGTATACAGCTCATCTAAAAGCTCATCCTTTGTGTGTCTGCACGCCACTATATATTTTGTTTTTGCATCTCTTTCAAGGACATAACCTCTTGGAGTAGCTGTTATTGCGTTGCCCTCTGCTCTCAGTATTGCAATATCACCAACTACTACTTGACGACTGATATTATATTTTTCTGCAAGCCTTGTTGCACTTATTGGTAAGTCCGCCTTATCCAAAAGCGACAGTATTCCCTTTCTTCTATCCTCTGTATTAATAGTTCTCTACCTCCAAAATATTATATTAAAGTAGTGGAGCAAACATTCTAAGGCAGGTACGGAAAAACCTAGTTACCGCAGGTACACTTCTGCATTTTTCAAGTGTTATCTCCTCTGAAAGCGCCTGTGTCTCTTCAAAGTCTCTTTTTACATCAAGCACCGTACTTGACCCGCACATAAGCACTCCACATTCAAAGTGTAGATATAGGCTCCTATAGTCCATATTTATTGTGCCTACTACTGCATACTTATCATCACAAATATAGCTCTTTGCGTGAATAAACCCTGGTGTATACTCATATATTTTTACTCCGCTTTCGACTAGTATTTCATAATAGGAGCGAGTGACTGCGTGTACATACCATTTATCCTCTATGTGAGGGGTTATTATGCGAACGTCAACTCCGTTTTTTGCCGCTATTGTAAGGGCTGTCACCATTTCATTATCTATTACAAGGTATGGAGTTGTTATATAGATATATTTTTGTGCCTTTGTTATCATATTTAGATATACTGTTTCACCGACACACTCCGAGTCTAGCGGTGTATCAGCAAAGGGCTGAACATAGCCATCACCAACTGCTGGCAATTCGTGGTATTTATCTGGTCTATACTCAAGGTAGTCCTCCTCGGTATTTGCAAGATACGACCACATTGAGAGAAAGAATAGTGTTAAATTCCATACCGCATCTCCCTTTAACATCACCGCTGTATCCTTCCAATGCCCAAACCTTACTATCTCGTTTATATATTCATCGGCTAGATTTATTCCACCTGTAAAGCCCACGTTTCCGTCAATAACGCATATCTTTCTGTGGTCCCGATTATTGAATACCATATTGAATATAGGTACAAATTTATTAAAAATTTTGCATTTTATACCCATCTTTTCAAGCTTTTTATCATAGCCGTATGGCAAAGTAAACATACAGCCCGCATCGTCATATATAACTCTTACATCTACGCCTGCCGCTGCCTTCTCCTTTAGAATATCGAGGATTGTATTCCACATCCTGCCCTCGCTTATTATAAAGTACTCCATAAAGATAAAATGCTCAGCTTTTTTTAGCTCCTCAACTAGTGTCTCAAATTTCTTTTCGCCTATATCAAAATACTTAAGCTCTGTCCTTTCCCATATTGGAGAGTGGGCATAGTTAAACAGATATTTTGCGTTACAGGAGGCTATCTTATCATACTTTTCAAGAGTTTCTATTATTTCATTATTTTCCTGTTTATATTTTACAACATCAGTTGCCACAAGTCCCATCTGCTTTTTTTCCCTTTTTGTAAGTCTCACCTGTCCAAAGGTAACATAGAATATTCCTCCAAAAATAGGAAATAAAATAATAGGCACTACCCACGCTATCTTATATGCTGGATTTGAACGCCCAGTAAGGATGTAAAACGCAACTATAAACGAAAGTATAAGTAAAAAAGCATAGACATACACAAAGGTATTCTTAAACTTTTCTATCATAAATACAAAAAAGACAGCCTGTGCCAAAATAGCAACTGAAATTATTGTGAATCTATGGAATAATATTCCTAAAAGCTTCTTCATTTATGACCTCCAGCCTGTTTAACTGTCTTTTCAGGTTTGGTTTTGGTATTTTGCTTAGTCTTTTCATTCACTCCATCAATCTTATTCCAGATTAGTGTATATATAACAGAAAATAGAGGGATAAATAGTAGTAGTCCTATTACTCCAAAGGCTCCTGTTCCTACTGTTACAGCTAGTAGCACCCATACTGGGGGCAATCCTATCGAGTTTCCAACAACCTTTGGGTATATAAAGTTTCCCTCTACCTGCTGTAGTATTACAAATACCACTATATACCAAAATGCCTTTATAGGGTCAACCATAAATACCAAAAACAGGCTAGTCAAAAAGCCAATAAACGAGCCTATGTATGGTATTAGAGCTGTTACAGCTATTAGAGTGCCTATTAGTGGAGCATAAGGCATACGAAGTATTGACATTACTATAAAGAACATACAACCAAGTATTACAGCCTCAAGGCACTGTCCAGAAATAAAGTTTGAAAATATTGTTCTTGATACATTGAGTACATATTCTATGTGACCTGTTCTTTTTTCTCCAAGGGCATACCTCAAAAGTCTCTTACTTCTCTGACACATATTCTCCTTTTGTAAAAGGATATAAAGAGCAAATATAAAGGCTAAAACTACATTAACTACACCACTTACTATCTGCTTAATTACGTTTATCGTGGAGCCAAGAGTTCCCACAAGTCCCACCTGTATAAAGTTTACAATGCTATCCATCATTTCCTTTTCACTCGGAATATTATTCTCTATAAACTCTATTATTTCAGGCTTATCCGATGTTATATTATATATATTTTCCTCTACTCTTTCTAAGAACGGATTTATTGCAGGACCAATTTGAGCCACACTCTTTGATATTTCAGGAACAACTGTAAATACAACAAAGCTAATTACCGCAATAATTATAAATATTGTAAGAATAATCGAGAGCATTCGCTTTAACTTTTGTTTTTTTATCTTTTTTAGGAGTGTTCTTTCAAATGCACTCATTGGAATATTTGCAATAAAAGCAAATACTAGTCCCAAAATAAAGGGCATTATTAGATTTAAAATATAACCTATAGCACTAGTAATCGGTTTTAGATTTTGTAGTCCCCAATAGAGTAGTACAACTAGGGACGCATAAAACGCCATTGTTTTTATTTCTTTTTTTTCCATCTTCTACACTTTCTCCACTCTATTTGCAAATCATTCTTGCACACTTATATATATCTCCACAGCCAAGAGTAATTACTAGGTCTCCCTCACCTGTGTTCTCCCTTACATAATCTGCTATACTTTCAAATGATGGCAATACCATACAGTTTTTTGTTATTTCTGCTAAATCCTCCGATTTTATACCATAAGTATTAATCTCTCTGCTTCCCATAATAGGACTAAGCACTACTCTATCCGCTATTGAAAGCGCCTTTGAAAACTCGTTTAAAAGTATCTTTGTACGAGAAAATGTAAATGGCTGAAATACTGCCCATATTCTCCTAAAGCCTAGCTCCCTTGCCGCTTTTATAGTGGCAGCTATCTCTGCTGGGTGGTGTGCGTAGTCGTCCACAATTAATGCTCCGTTGTGCCTTCCTACTAGCTCAAAGCGTCTGCCCGCTCCTGTAAACTTAACTATTTCTGTTTTTATTTTATCTACTGAAATATTGTCACAATATGCCACAGCACACGCACAAACAGAATTGAGTATATTGTGCTTTCCAGGGACTGATATTGTAATATTTCCTAGATTTTTGCCATTGTGTATTAAATCAAAGCTACGAGTAAAGCCATCCTTTATGACTATATTAGCTGGATAAAAGTCTGCTCTGTCATCCCAGCCAAAGCTTATTTTTTCTACACTAGCATCAACCTCATTTACCGCTTTACAGGTATTTTCGTCACTTATGTTATAGAAAAGCCTCCTTGACTTATTGGCAAATGTAATATAAGATTTTATCGCATTTTCAATAGTACCAAAGTACTCCATATGGTCATTGTCGATATTTAGTATAACTGAAGTATCTGGATAGGTCTGCAAAAAGTGGTCCTTAAATTCGCAAGCCTCATAAAGAAATATATCACTTTCGCCTGCTCTGCCATAGCCGTCTATTGCCTTTAGCTTACCACCTATTACAGCCGATGGGTCTAGCTCTGCACCAAAGTATATTTGCGTAAGCATAGATGTAACAGTTGTCTTTCCGTGGGTACCTGTAACTCCTATCGCACTATCGAATGCCTTTGATATAGCTCCCAAAATCTCTGCTCTTTCGTATAGATATTTCCCAGACTCCCTTGCCGCTACTAGCTCAGGGTTTGTGTCCAAGATGGCAGCAGTATACATAATCATATCGGCATCGGCTATATTTTCCGCTTTTTGCCCCATAATTACGTTTATACCCATTTTTCTTTCAAGAGCTACTATATCGCTCTCGTTATTGTCGCTACCACTAATCTCGTATCCACAGCTATGAAGTATTTGTATAATTGGGAACATACCCGAGCCACCCACACCTATACAATGTATTCTTTGTATATCCTTTGGAAGCCCCAGCTTTTCTCTCAAATTTCTATTCAAAATAAACGCCTCGTTTCTTTAATTTATATCTAATAAGTATTATATGATAAATTCACAAATAAAACAATATGCTTTTAAATGTTTACATCTATTATTTACAATATATCCGATATATAAACACAAATTATATATGTATAAAGCCCATATATGATAAATATATATATAATATCAGCATATAAAAACAAATTTTATACAAATGAAAGACGGTGTTATTTTATGAATAAAAGTACTATTTACAGCGATATAGCAAAAAGGACTGACTCAAATGTATATCTTGGTGTGGTCGGTCCTGTCAGAGTAGGTAAATCTACCTTTATAAAGAAATTTATGGAAAATATGGTTATACCAAACATAAAAAATGATACCATAAGAGACCGTGCCATTGACGAGCTACCACAATCGGCAAAGGGTAAAACAATTATGACAACAGAGCCAAAATTCATACCTGAAAATGCTGTAGAAATTAGGCCTGAGGAAAATGTTTCGATGAATATAAGGCTTATTGACTGTGTCGGATACATAGTTCCCGCCGCAATAGGCTATATAGAAAATAACGAGCCGAGAATGGTTATGACGCCTTGGTACGAAGAGGAAATACCCTTTAATATGGCGGCTGAAATAGGCACAAAAAAGGTAATAACTGAGCATAGCACAATAGGAATAGTAATTACAACAGACGGAAGCATAACGGATATTCCACGAGAGGAATATATTGAGGCTGAAGAGAGGGTAATAAACGAGCTAAAGGAGATAGAAAAGCCATTTATAGTTCTACTTAACTGTGTAGAACCAAATAGCCGTGAAAATCAAAAGCTTCGCCAAGAGATGACGGACAAATACAATGTTCCAGTTGTACCAGTAAACTGCCTTGAGCTTACAGAGGATACAATAAAAGAAATACTCCGACTTGCTCTTTACACCTTTCCTGTCAGAGAGGTTATGCTTAATCTTCCATCTTGGCTTATGAGCTTGCCCAAGGACCACGAATTAAAGCGAAGCATTTACGATACTATTAAAAAAATAGCCCCATCACTTCACAACATAAACAGCGTAAACGCTAGTATAGACGAGCTTTCAAAATGCGAATACATCGACTATGCAAAGGCTACAAATATAGACCTTGGCAGCGGAAAAATCTCCTGTAGGCTTGACCTTGCGGACGGAATATTCTATCAAATACTTAGTGACGAAACTGGTCTTTCACTAGAAAGTGAAGAGGACCTTATGCCGTGTATGCTTGAGCTTACAAAAATAAAAAGAGAGTATGACAAGATTGCAGACGCTATAAACGAGGTAAACGCAACTGGCTATGGAATAGTAATGCCCTCACTCGGCGAGCTAACCCTTGAGGAGCCAGAAATTGTAAAGCAAGGTGGTAAATACGGAGTTAAGCTCAAGGCGTCCGCTCCAAGCATACATCTAATGAAAGCGGACATAACCACCGAGGTATCACCCATTGTGGGCAGGCACAATACTTGCTATCAGCAACTTCTTTGTTATGATTTCTTTAAAAACTCAATTTTGAGTGATAAAAAAACAAGACAGCCTCTGAAGCTAGGGGTTAGTAAAGGCTTAATTCAAATTAAAATACCGAGGATAGCATAAAAGCTGTCTTCGGTATTTTTCTTTTATAATTTATTATAAAATCAGAATTAAAACTTGTAAAGCATAGTCAAAGCAAGTATAATGTATCTATATAATTCCATCTACAAAAACTATTTTAATTATTAAATTTATAGCTAATTGCTGTTACTACACAAAATAAGAAGGGAGATTAGTGCTATGGCTTTGGAAAATAAACTAGGAATCACCGAGTCCGCCGAGCTTGCTCGTACCGAGGAAAAAATCAGTAAAACAAAGGCACTTGAGCTATTTGAAAGAGGACTACTAGAGCAATTTGAGGTTGGCACCTTTAGGGGTCTTGCTCAAATCCATAAATACCTATTTGATGAGCTTTATGACTTTGCAGGCGAGCTTAGAAAAGTGAATATCTCAAAGGGCAACTTCCGCTTTGCTCCTTTAATGTATCTAGTGTCAGCTCTTGAAAACATTTCCAAAATGCCCCAATCTACATTTGACGAAATTATCGAAAAATATGTAGAAATGAATATAGCTCACCCCTTTAGAGAGGGTAATGGTCGCAGTACTAGAATATGGCTTGATTCCATTCTAAAAAAAGAACTTGGAATGGTAATTGACTGGAGCAAGGTTGATAAAGAGGATTATCTTCTTGCAATGGAGCGTAGTCCTATTAGGGATATAGAAATAAAGGTAATTCTTAATGCTGCACTTACAGACAAGATAAATGACCGTGAGGTCTATATGAAGGGAATAGATCAGAGCTATCATTATGAGGGCTACAATGTATTTAGGTCTAATGAGCTTTGATTTTTCTATGCTATACACTTTTCTAGCTTGACAAACACTAGAAAGCATTTATTAGAGCTTATATTGGAACAAGCCTTATATGGAATTAGTATTTCCATACAAGGCTTGTTTTTTAAGTAAAAATCACTTTAAGACTAAAGCAAATCACTATTTTTTAGATACATTCTAAACTCCTCTTGAGTATATGTATGAACATTTCTAAAGTATACTTTTTTACATGGCTCAAGCCCAAACCTTATAAATTCGGTTTCGGACTTTTTAAAAAAATAATCTTTTATTTTCTCTCGAGACATTGAAGCTTGTATTTCTCCCTTTTGTGGAGAGGAACTAGAATTTTTTTCTTCACTATATACTAAAATAAAATCAGCATATTTTCTTGTATAGGATAAGCTTTTATCTGTAATATCATTAAAAATTAGTAGGCTATCACTTATCTTTCTTTTGATATTTGTTTTAGTACTCTTACCAATTTGTGCATTCTTAAACTCTATAAAAAGTGCATTTCCATTCTTTAAAATTAGAGCATCTACCGATGTAGCTACCTCCTCGGAGCAGCCAAAGCTGTTTGCAAACTGAGTTTTTACACCATCAAAATTTATAGCCTCTATTAAGGAGTCCGTCATATATTCGTTGAGTTCACTATCGTGTGAGGTTTCTCTTAATGTTTCTATGTTATCATTAAATATAGAATAATCATTTATATCCAAGCTATTTCACCTCATTTTCTAGATCTTGAAGTGGTCTTGCCAACTTTTTATAAATCTTTTCAATATTATGTGTAACATCTTCTATTTTAGATACGTTATTCTCTGTACTAGCTAAGTAATAGTTGCATTTATCATCTATACCGTATTTAACTGAATATACCTCAATAGCATTCAAGAAATATGGACTGTGGGTATTTAGTAATATGTGCATACCAAATTCCTTTTGAATTAAAACAATAATTTCTGCAAATAGTAGTTGCCACTCTGGATGAAGATGAATTTCAGGCTCATCCAAAATAATTGTTCCGTTAGCTTCTACTATGCCCTTTTCAAGTAGCATTTTTAGTATTACAAAGGTTTTTAAGCCTGTCGATAGGTTGACAATATTCAATTCTCTATCCGAATTTTTTCTTCGGTACATATATTCAAAATTATTTTTTTCTATAACATAACCACTACAAACCGTATTTATTTTATCATAAATACTCTGTAGCTTATCCTTTGCTACTATTTCATCTACAAGTGAATTTGCATTTTCCATTGAGCTTAGCTTTACTATTAACTCCTCACGATGTCCGCTAAATTTTATATTATCTGCATAGTAGTAATCTGAAAGATTATCGATTACGAATGGGTCATCAATGTAGATTGCGTCCGTGTGAAGAGATAGATTTTTACTATTCTTAATATCTGTGATATGATTATCAAGAAGAGAAACTGAAATTTCATCATTCTTTATAACTAATGATATTTCACCCTTTTCCTCAGTATAGATATTATTAATTTGTCCATAGAATTCCCTTGATAAGCGTTTTTCCAGTATAAGAACTAGTAGCTCCTCATCCGAAACTGAAAGAACCTCTCTTAAACGTTGTACTAAACTATCTATAACGCTGTCATCGGACTCTAATTCTACAGTTTTTTCATCATTTATAGTATTTAAAATTAGATTTTTTAGGTCAATACTGCCATCTATAATTTGCTCTCTTTTAGATAAAATTTCATCAGGAACTCTTTCCATAAAGTCTCTTCTTTCGTTTAATGACGTCCTGTGAATATTAAGATTTATAGGAATTCTAGACACCCAACTTTTCACACTATATAATCTTTCAAGCTCAATTTGTCTTTCTATTTTGTTAAAGCTACTAAAAATAGCATATAGTGATTTTCCTATTGTACTCTTTCCTGAGTTGTTTTCTCCTGCTATTACAGTAATACCATCTATATTTATTTTCGCTTCGCCTATTTTTCCAATATTCTTTAAGAATAATTTCATTCCACACTCTCCTCATATATCATTTATGCTTTAAATTAGCCTAAATTACATCTAACAAAGTCAAGTTACCTAGACATAATTATACCATAAATTAGTAAAAACACAATAATATTTTACTAGATATATTATGTATAAAATTCGCCTATTTATTCGCAAGCATATTGGGTTGATAGCATCTTCAGCACTATATTCCTACGTATCACTTCGACTACAATCCCCCAAAGCTAGATTAAAAATGATGTGATTATAGATTTATTTACATTTTCATTTTCCTTTATAAAATTTATTTTAATAAATTTTATAATATATTTACGCGTGAGCGTAAAAAATTTTTTAGGTCTATTTTTAAGGTTTTTTTATTTGACACTAGGCTTTTTATGGTATAAAATTAAGACATTAGTATATTTATTGTAGAAAGGACATAAAAAATGAAAAAGTCAACAAAAATAATAATAGCTGTGGCGGTTATAGTCGCCATTGTGGGAATAATCTTTGGGATAAGCAATATCCATAGACACAAGTATATTGATGAAGTTATAGCTCCTACTTGCACAGAAAATGGATATACAAGGCATACTTGCGAATGTGGTGATACATATACAGATAACGAAACCGAGCCACTAGGTCACAAATATGTTGATGAAGTAGTAGCTCCAACTTGTACAGAAAAAGGTTATACAAAACACACTTGCGAGGTATGTGGTGATACATATACAGATAGTGAAACTGAGCCACTAGGTCATAAGTATATTGATGAAGTAGTAGCTCCTACTTGCACAGAAAAAGGCTATACAAAACACACTTGCGAAGTATGTGGAGATACATATACAGATAACGAAGCCGAGCCACTAGGTCACAAGTATATTGATGAAGTTATAGCTCCAACATATACAGAAAAAGGATATACAAAACATACTTGTGAGGTATGTGGAGATACATACACAGACAACGAAACACAGCCTAAGCCAAAGCCACAACCTAACAACAATCAAGGTAATAACAACCAAGGTGGAGAAGCTTGGGGTTCAGTTAGAATAAATCCAAACACAGGTGAGAAAGAAAGATTAATGCCAGGTTTAGGTTGGATTAGAGTAGGCTCAGCATCTGAGGATACCACTCATCATAATGATAACACCTTAAGTGGCAATATTATTGGTCACTAAGTTATTAGGGGTGGTGATTTAAATTGATACACTTTAAAAAACCTTTAATAAGATTAATATCCTTAGTGATGTCTATTTTAGTGTTGGGTTCATCAATAGCTTTAGCAATAGGCACAAATATAGATGGCTCCGGTGGTAGTATGGACACAGTAACAGGAGACTCTGTATGGAAGCCCGGTAATGAAGGAGTTAGAGTAACTTTAGTAGATGCTTCTTCAGGTGCTAGAATTTCAGACTCTTTAGATATAA
>SAMEA104404106__coassemble_2669_pt1 | contig 10821 bp, 8 predicted proteins | sample SAMEA104404106__metabat2_high_PE_070 | metagenome-assembled genome bin SAMEA104404106 (sample SAMEA104404106) | Balaenoptera acutorostrata
CATAGCGTATATAAGAGTTAGTATTGTACCAGCTACTGCTCCTGCACAAATTGTGTGCTTTATAATATCCTTTTCGTTATTTATGGATAGAGCCTTAAGTGTAGTCGCAATTACAAGTCCAAAGTTTAAAGCAGCTATGGTATCCATTGTGTTATAGCCCTCCAAAAATCCCACTACGAGAGGAGCTGTTTGATATGCCGCTTGAGCAGGTGCCACTTCCTTTTTACCAAGAAATACAAAGCATATAAATAGGCTTGTTAAAAGTATTAGTAGGCTAGGAGTTAAAAATTTTCCTATTCTATCTACTAACTTATTTGGAGCAAGTGCAAGCCAACTTGCAATTAAAAAGAATATAAGTGAATATATAAGCATAAATATTTTAGGATTAGCACTTTCTGGTAGATATGGCATAATAGCCATTTCAAAAGGAACAGAAGCCGCCCTTGGAATGCCAAGTCCTGGACCTATTGCAAGATAAATAATAATTGTAAACACAATTGCAAAGTGCCTATTTACTTTTCTTGCTAGTTTTTCGAGTCCATTAAACTTTGCAATAACTATTACACCCAAAACTGGTAGTAAAACTGCGGTTAGTAGAAAACCGAAGAAAGCTGTAGGTGTACTTTGTCCTGCATTTTGTCCCAAAAATGGGGGGAAAATAAGGTTGCCTGCTCCAAAAAATAGCGAAAACAGCATAAAGCTTACAAGGAGCATTTTTCTTTTTGTTAGTTTCATATTATTCCTCCTAAATATGTAATTTCTTTTTATATAATAAAATAATCGTCCCCTATATTTAGGTATGACGATTAAAATAAAAATATCGACACCAAAAATATTTTAAAGTTAGCACAAAATTAATTTATATTTCACATAAATTTAATAATTGTATATTAACGGTATTATATCACCTAGTATTTTTAATTTCAAGTAAAATTTTACATATATGCATTAAATTACAATAAACAAGCAAAAAATTGTTGTTTTTACTAATTCTGACGTTTTACCTCGATTGATTTTTATTGAATTTTGTGAGATAATAGTTATATTAACTATAGGTCTCACCCAAAAGTAAAATTACTACAGCAAGGAGAAATATAAATGGATTTTTTAGAATTAGCAGAGGAAAGGTTTTCCGTAAGAAAATTTACAGAGGAAAAAATTGAACAAGAAAAAATAGATAAGCTTCTGAGAGCTGCACAGGTAGCTCCCACAGCCAAAAACCTACAACCACAAAGAATACTTATGCTACATAGTAAGGAAGCTTTAGATAAGCTTAAAAGAGTTACAAAATGTAGCTTTGGCTGTACACTTGCATTTATAGTGTGCTATGATGAAAGTATAGCTTGGACTCGACAATTTGATAATAAGAGTAGTGGGGACATAGATGCAAGCATTGTAGCTACGCATATTATGCTTGAGGCTCAGAGCTTGGGACTAGGCTCTACGTGGGTTATGTACTTTGAGCCAGAAAAATTAAAAAAAGAATTTAATTTGCCCGAAAACATAAAGCCTACAGCTATCCTAGTTATGGGCTATCCAGCAAGTGACGCACCTGTTTCGCCACTACATAACGAGATGCTTGATATTAACGAATTTATGGTTGGAGAAAGCTTTTAGTAAAAATATTTAGGAGTTAGTATATATGAAATTTGTATTTATAAACGGAACTGTGCTTGATGGTTCAGAGAATATGAAGCCAAAGGAAAATATGTCAGTATTTATAAATGGCGATATAATCGAGGATATTAAACCCACAAGTGAGGGAGGTATAGAGGGATATCAGGTTGTAGATTTAAAAGGAAAATATGTGATGCCTGGACTTATTAATCTTCACACACATTTGCCCTCTACTGGTAAACCAAAGAAAAAACCAAGCGACCCTGTAAAAACAGTAAAAATAATGACAAGTACTAAATTTTTGCGATGGGTAACCTACAAAATTTGTGAAAAGCTTGCTCGCACTCAGCTTATGAGTGGTGTTACAACTATTCGCACAATGGGTGGAGTTCTTGATATTGATACTAAAATTCGAGATAACATATATTCTGGAAAAACCGTAGGACCAAGAATACTTGCAGCAAATATGGCAATTTCTGTGCCTTCTGGACATATGGTTAATTCTCTTGCATACTCGGCAAATGCTCCAGAGGAGGCTATAAAATATGTCGACAAGATAGCAGAGGAAAACCCAGATGTAATTAAGCTTATGATAACAGGTGGTGTGCTTGATGCAAAGGTAAAGGGTGAACCTGGAATTGTAAAAATGCAACCAGAAATAGTAAAAGCCGCCTGCGATGAGGCACATAAAAAAGGTTTTAAGGTGGCAGCTCACGTTGAAAGCCCAGACGGAGTAAGAATAGCACTTCAAAACGGTGTAGATACTATAGAACACGGTGCAAAACCAGATGATGAAATTATAGAACTATTTAAGGAACGAAAAGCCGCCCATATAGCTACTCTTTCTCCTGCTCTTCCCTATGCACTATTTGACCGCTCAATAAGTAATGTAACAGAAATGGCACAGTTTAATGGCAAGGTAGTATTTGATGGCACAGTAGAATGTGCTAGACTTTGTCTAAATAATGGCATACCCGTAGGACTTGGAACAGACACAGGCTGTCCATATATAACACACTATGATATGTGGAGAGAAATAAATTATTTTCATAACTTCTGCGGTGTTTCAAATAGGTTTGCGCTCTATACAGCTACAAAGAGAAATGCAGAAATAGCCGAGATAGATAACCTTGTAGGTACTGTAGAGATAGGCAAAAAAGCAGATTTAATCGTAACCGAAAATAATCCTCTTGATGACCTTGAAGCACTTAGAAATATATCTATGATAGTAGCAAACGGACAGCTAATACGTGAGCCAAAGGTTAAAAAGATGCCAGAGGTAGAGCGTGAGCTAGACAAATTTACACGCAAAACATACGCTGAATAGAATTTTAGAAAGCTTGAAAGAGGAGAAAAGTAATGCTTATAAGTATCGCATTAATACTACTAATTGGTATGTTTATGGGTTGGCTATGCAAAAAATTACACTTACCTAGTCTGCTCGGAATGATTTTAACAGGAATAGCACTTGGTCCTTACGCCTTAAATTTGCTTGACATATCAATTCTTAATATATCGGCTGATTTAAGAAAAATTGCACTAATAATAATTCTTACAAGGGCGGGACTTTCGCTTGAGATTAATGATCTAAAAAAGGTCGGACGACCTGCAATACTTATGTGCTTTCTTCCAGCTTGCTTCGAGATACTCGGAGCTGTTATTCTTGCTCCAAAATTACTTGGAATATCCGTTATAGAGTCAGCAATTATAGGCGCTGTAATTGCCGCTGTTTCCCCAGCCGTAATTGTTCCCAAAATGCTAAAGCTTATGGACGAGGGCTATGGAGTAGAAAAGAGTATTCCTCAGCTCATACTTGCTGGAGCGTCTGTAGATGACGTATTTGTAATAGTAATGTTTACAGCCTTCACAGGTCTTGCTCAAGGTGATAAGCTTTCGGCTAAGAGCTTTATTGATATACCAATTTCTATAATAATAGGCTTTATAGTGGGTATTATTATTGGTATAATACTTTCTAAATTCTTTGAAAATGTACACATTAGAGATACAGCAAAAGTAATAATACTTTTATCCCTATCATTTATACTTGTAAGCATTGAGGACGAAATTACAAATGTAATTCCCTTTGCTGCTCTAATTTCTGTTATGTCAATGGGCATAGCTCTACAAAAGAAAAGAGAGCCTGTAGCACACAGGCTTTCATCTAAATTCAACAAGCTATGGGTAGTGGCTGAAATTATTCTATTTGTACTAGTTGGCGCTACAGTTAATATTAAATATGCGTTAAGTGCTGGTGTCTCAGCTATAATTCTAATTCTAGGAGCTTTAGTATTCAGAATGATTGGTGTGTCTTTGTGCCTTATCAAGACAAGCCTAAATACAAAAGAAAGGCTATTTTGTATGATAGCCTATATGCCCAAGGCTACTGTTCAAGCCGCCATTGGTGGTATTCCCTTAGCTATGGGACTTCCTTGTGGTAATATAGTTTTAACTGTAGCTGTATTAGCAATTCTGATAACAGCTCCGCTTGGCTCATTCCTAATAGACCTTACGTATAAAAAGAGCCTAGCACGAATGACGAATTGCCATTAGAGTTGAGAGTGGAGAGTGGAGAGTGGAGAGTGGAGAGTTGGTTCGCTGTCGCCCACGATTATAAAATTCAAAAGATTTACTTAATATTATAATTAAATTTATATATAGTAAAACAGTCTCAATAAATGATATATCATTTATTGAGACTATAATTTTAATAATATCTTTTTATAAAGCTTTTATGGACATATTTTCCTATACTTTCACTTTTGGTATAGGCTTTTTTATTTACTGAGAATGACTCCATATTTATTGTTCCCTTAAAGGAATCACCAAGCTTTAGAAACATTTCATTTAGGAATTTTAGCTTGTAATCAAAATCAAGCTCTGAGCCAAGTCTAATAATTGCTCTATAGTCATAGAATATCGTAACCGAAATACCATCACTTACATCTATGTAGCATATTTTATCTATATTGTTTGCAATGAGGTCCGCATATATTCTGTCTATCATATCTAGATATTTATTTAATCTTACAAGCTCATACATTTCATTTGAAAGCTTATCAAGCTTTTCTTCAATTTCAAGCTTTTGCTCCTCACTCAGATTTTTTGAACTCTGTTTTTCTTCTAGTGCTTTTAAATTTCCTTCTAGCTTTTTTATATGCTTTTCTGTTATTTCATAGCCGACTGGAAGCTCTGATAAATCAATTCCAACAAATTTTGGTAGGTCTCCAAAATATGTTCCCTCCTCAGTTTTTAGTATCCTGTGATTATCACCAACTATGGAATAGCTATCCTCATTATTTAAAAAGACATAGCTTTCAACTGCCTCTGTAACAACTATATCTATACTGCTTGGCAAAAGTATATTTATATTTACATCGCTAAAATATGAGTGTTTTTCGTATATAGTCTTTTCTATCTTATGCTTATCTAAGCTAAAAATACTATCTCCTACATTTAACTTAGAGGTTTCAATAACCTCCTCCATAGTATACCTTGTTAGTCCCGCAACATTTATTGTCTCTATCTTAAAAAATATTTGCATTGATACTACAGACGCTATACACAAAACAAGAACTATAAATAGTATTTTATACAGTAGGGATAATCTTCTCTTTTTTTGACTTTTAGACATCAAGGTAGATATTTCATTATTTATATTGTCAATATCATTGTCAAGTCTTTCATAGTTATAACGTTTTTTTATAATGGAACACCTTCCTTTCATCAATTTTGTAATCTATTATTCAAATATAGCTTATTTTAAAATCTCTAACTCTAATAATAATTTGTCATTCACCTAAAGGTGTTACATTACAATACAAGGTATAAATTAAATGTAACTATCCTTTTTAGTTAATTCGTCATTCGTCATTCGTCATTCAAAACATGGTCTTGATTTCAAGCACTCGGTTTAATTTAAGAATAAACTAGACTAAATATGCCTCTGTCGGCTCGGCGACCAAGTCAGACTACCTCTATATAAGAAATGTTACATTACCTACTAAAGTATAGGTTAGATGTGTCTGTCCTTTATGCCTCCGCCGGCTCGGCGACCAAGTCAGACTACCTCTATATAAGAAATGTTACATTACCTACTAAAGTATAGGTTAGATGTGTCTGTCCTTTATGCCTCCGCCGGCTCGGCGGGAAAATTAGTTTAGAATTATTTCAGCTATTTTTTCATTTGCATTGAGTATAGCCATATTTTTTGCATTTTGCTCTATTCTATGTAGTCTCTCTGGGTTTTCCTTTAAGTCACTAAGCTCTCTAACGATAGTATCTGCATCAAGATTTTTTTCCTCAATCATAATAGCCGCATTGTTGTCTACTAGTACCTTTGCGTTGTGGTATTGATGATTCTCAGCAACATTAGGAGATGGAATTATAATAGCCGCTTTGCCAACCGCCAAAAGCTCGCTTATTGTTATAGCTCCTGCTCTACAAATCACAACATCAGCAGCAGCTAGACATTGTGCCATATTATCTATATACTCCCTTATATCAATATTAGTGTTATTTTTATAATTTACGTTTCTTTCGTCAAGAAGCTCTGGAAGAAGCTCCGTGCCATATCTTCCTGTGGCGTGTATGTGGTGAAAACCATCTCTGCCATTGTGCCACTTCATAACCTCGGCTATTGCTCTGTTTACCTTTTCGGCACCAAGACTTCCACCAAAGGAAAGTATACAGAAGTCGTTAGGCTTTATATTAAGCTCTCGTCTAGCAATATTTCTATCGGCTAAAAGAATTTCTGGTCTTACTGGATTTCCTGTTATGATAAATTCTCTGTCAGTAGGAAAATGCTCCCTTGCCCTACCTACTGCAAGACATACTCTTGTAGCCTTTTTGGATAGAAGCTTATTAGTAACTCCTGGAAATGCATTTTGCTCGTGAATGACCGTCTTTATATTTAGCTTTTCGGCAGTCATTACAATGGGACCAGAAACATATCCACCAGTTCCCACTACAATATCAGGATTTATTTCTCTAAGAAGCTTTTTTGCTCTAATTTCAGCAGTTGTAAGAAGTCCTACAGATTTTATATTTTTAACTATGTTTTGAGGTGTAATTTGTCTTTGTATCCCCATAGCCTTGAACGGATAAAAAGGAAAATCAGCTTTTTTTACAAGTCTAGCCTCCATACCGTTTGGGTTTCCTGCAAAAACAATATCTATATCCTTATGCATAGCTCTAATTGTAGTGGCAACCGAAATAGCTGGGTTAATATGTCCCGCAGTACCTCCACATACAAATAATATCTTTTTCATAATTACATACTACTCCTTTTCTAGTGCTGCATTCCGTGAAATATTGAGTACTATACCCATTTGAGCAAGCAGCATAATTAGTGATGTGCCTCCGTAAGAAAAAAATGGTAGGCTTATTCCTGTATTGGGAATAGTATTTGTGACAACAGCCATATTAAGAAAGGCTTGAAGTCCAACCTGTATAGTTAAGCCTATAGCCATCATTTTACCAAAGGTATCTCGTGCGTTTATTGCTATTGTAAAGCCTCTCCATATAAGTGCTATGAATAGAGTTATAATAAGTATTGCACCTATAAAGCCCAGCTCCTCACACGCAATAGAAAAGACAAAGTCATTTTGCGGTTCTGGTAAAAATAGATATTTTTGCTTACTGTTGCCCAAATTAGTACCCATTAGTCCTCCTGAGCCTATGGCATATAGTGACTGTATAGTCTGAAAGCCATCGCCCTGTGGGTCAATAAAGGGATCCTTCCATATATTGTATCTTTCCATAAATCTTTCCTGAATTTTTGGAATAAGGCTTGCGGCAAATACAGCACCAGCACCACAAACACCCGAAACAGTTATTAGCTTCCACGAAAGACCACCTACAAAAATCATAATAGCCGATATTCCAACTATTAGTATAGTTGCAGAAATATGAGGCTCGATTAGAATAAGTCCAGCTGGCAACGCAAGTATTAGAGCAAAGGGCAAAATTCCGTACCAAAAGCTAGACATACGCTTTTTGTGGCAATCAAGAAGCATAGCATAAAGAATTATAATTGAAAATTTAGCTATTTCTGAGGGCTGAAAGTTTATAGGTCCTACAAATATCCATCTTCTAGCATCGTTAATCTTCCTTTGTGTAAATACGAATAGCAAAAGTAAAATAGATATAAAATAAATCACCCACGCATACTTTCTCCAGTTGTGATAATCAAAATTAGCAGTTATTGTCATAGCTATTAGACCGATAAAAGCAAAAAATAGCTGTCGGCTAATGTAGTGCAAGCTGTTTCCCATATAGTAATAGGCATTAGCATAGCTTGCCGACGCCATTACAACTAGTCCGCACACAAGTATAATTAATACAAAGCTAAGAAAAATTAAATCAATAGGATTTTTTCTTTTATCCTCTGGGAATGCCTGTGATTTGTACATACTTTTCATTGTAGTCAAGTTCCTCCCTACAATAAATTTTGTGGTTAGTTATAATTAAATGAACTTAACAGCTACTATGGCAAGAACAGAGCCTATAGCTGTAATTAGCGAAAATAGCATAACAATTTTGTTTTCGCTGTAGCCACTCATCTCAAAGCTGTGGTGGATAGGCGTCATCTTGAATAGTCGCTTTCCGTGAGTAAGCTTAAAGTATGTCATTTGAATTACAACAGAAAGCATTTCTATAAGATATATTACGCCAATTAGTAGAATAAATAGAGGTAGACCAGTACCAAAGGTAAGAGCTATTACTATACCGCTCAAAAATAGTGAGCCTGTGTCACCCATAAATACCTTAGCAGGATGAAAGTTCCAAACAAGAAAACCTATACATCCACCTATTAGAGCCGATGACATAATCTGCATTTGAAATATGCCCAGCATAGCTGAAATTACCATAAAAGCAATACCAACTACAAAGGTTACAGATGATAAAAGTCCGTCTATTCCATCTGTAAAATTAATAGCGTTTGAAAGAGCAAGAATTGCAAACATAGCAAGAATATAGTACCCAAAGCCAAAATCAACTTGACCAATAAAAGGAAATACAACGGTTGTCCATCTGTCTCCGCTCATATATAGCATTATAAGGTAGAAGGCTCCTATTATTAGCTGTAATACTAGCTTTTGCTTAGGAGTAAGTCCCTCGTTTTGCTTTTTAACAACCTTTATGTAGTCATCTACAAAGCCTATTAGCCCAAAGCCTATTGCAAGAATTAATCCATAAATAAGTCTTGCATTCATTATTTTTTCGTTGCCGAGGATATTAGTATTACCGCTTAGCTTATAGGTTGTAAAGCCTGCAATTATAGCTACAGCTATACCCAAAAACATAATGCCACCCATAGTTGGTGTACCCTGTTTATTTTTGTGCCACTTTGGACCTATATCAAGAATTGTTTGACCAAATTTTAGCTTTCTCAGTATTGGCAAAAGCCATATACCAGATAGCGCAGTAAATCCAAACGCTAGAAGCATTGTAACAATTATTATTATATTTTCCATTTTTTATAATCCACCCTTATTATATTTTTACATAGTTTTTGTGTTTTTATTCCTGATTTTTTAATTTTTCGTAAAGCTTTTCGATGACCTCTTCTAGCCTCATACCACGGCTTGCCTTAAACCAAACCATATCACCGCTTTTTAGCCTTTTGGCAAGATAATCTGCAATTTCTAGCTTTTCATCAAAAATTATTGCCTTGTCCCCTGCTCCATCCTTATAATAATGTGCGTTATTTCCGTAAAGAAGAACCTCGTCAGCAGACTCAGCAGCGGCAACGCCACATTCTGTATGACCTGCCTTTTCAAACGAACCTAGCTCTAGCATATCGGAAAGCACAGCATACTTTTTGCCCTCGCAAGGATAGGTCTTTAAAGTACGCATAGCCGCCTTTATGCTGTCTGGACTGGCGTTGTAGCAGTCCTCTACAACTGTAATTCCGTTTACTAAAACTGTTTTTTGTCTCATTCCTGATGGGGTGTAATTAGATAGGGCTTCGGCAGCATCCTTTGATGTCATTCCTAATGTTATACCTACTCCGTATGCCGCAAGAGCATTTTGTGCTATGTGTAAGCCGTTTGATGGAATGGTTACTGTTTCTATATTATCCTTATATCTAATTTCAAGAGTAAATCCGCCCTTATGCTCCTCGATTATCGAGCCTACTATATCGCAGTCCTTGTTTTCCACTCCGTATTTTATTACATTAAGTCTTGGATAGCTTACATTTCTTAGTAGGTCGTTATCTCCACACAAAAATAGCGGTGAACCGTCACGCAAATTGTCAGCAAGCTCCATTTTAGCCTTTAATATGTTTTCTCTTGTCTTTAGAAATTCAAGGTGACACACGCCAATATTTGTTATAACTCCAATGTCTGGCACAGCTATCTCTGCAAGCTCTGCTATCTCTCCAAAGCCACACATTCCCATTTCTACAACAGCCACCTCTGTAGACCCATTAAACGAAAATAGAGTATTTGCTGTACCTATCTCGTTATTATGATTGCCCTCAGTCTTTCCTACACAAAATTTTCTCCGGAGAACAGCAGAAATCATATCCTTGGTAGTTGTCTTTCCAACACTACCTGTTATTGCTACTGTTTTAAAGCTGTACTGTGATTTATACCACTTAGCCATTTGTTGCATAGCCTTTACTGAATTTTCACACACAAATATATTTTCGTTTTTGTATTCCACACTATGCTCAGCAATTACTGCCACAGCACCCCTTTTAAATGCGTCCTCAATGTAGCTGTGTCCATCAACACGCTCACCCTTAATAGCTATAAAAATCGTCTTATCCGTTATATCTCTGCTATCTGTAGATATATGATTTACCATCGCATCACTACTGGTCTCAAAGCCTAGTGAAGCAATTATATCCTTTAATTTTACTGTATCCATTAATTTTTCTCCTCAAATATTATGTCTCAACTCTCAACTCTCAACTCTAATGACAATTCGTCATTCAAATAAGGTCTTGTTTTCAAGCACTTAGTGTAAGTTATATGTAACTGTCCTTTCTACCAGCAACGGCTCACCACTCGTCATTGTGAGCGACAGCGAACCCACTCTCAACTCTTAACTCTCAACTCTAATGACAATTCGTCATTCAAATAAGGTCTTGTTTTCAGGCACTTGGTATAAGTTATATGTAACTGTCCTTTCTGCTAGCGACGGCTCACCGCTCATCATTGTGAGCGACAGCGAACCCACTCTCAACTCTCAACT
>SAMEA104404106__coassemble_2754_pt1 | contig 10503 bp, 8 predicted proteins | sample SAMEA104404106__metabat2_high_PE_070 | metagenome-assembled genome bin SAMEA104404106 (sample SAMEA104404106) | Balaenoptera acutorostrata
ATTGCCGTGCAAGAGTATTTTCGAAAGTGAATTGTGCGTAAGCACAAGAGAAAACGTTTTACGATAAAAAAGGTTTTCTTAGTCGGGAAGCCCCGACAGGCATAATAAAAGGTTTTCTAGTTGGGACACTTTGACAGGCATATTCAACCTAGTTTATTTTGAACTTATACCGAGTGCCTGAAAACAAGACTTATCTCGAATTACGAATTGTCATTAGAGTTGAGAGTGGAGAGTTGAGATAACTAGATGGTTAGTTTAAACTAGAAAGGATAGTAAGCTGAAAGTTTTACTCAATTTTTTCAAAAAATTGCGGTTTCAAAAGGCAGAGCTGCGAGCCACCGCAGGCAGAAAGGATAGTTCTCTCAACTCTTCACTCTCAACTCTTCACTCTCAACTCTCAACTCTCAACTCTTCACTCTCAACTCTCAACTCTCAACTCTCAACTCTCAACTCTCAACTCTTCACTCTCAACTCTTCACTCTCAACTCTCAACTCTCAACTCTAGTGATAATTCGTCATTCGTCATTCGTCATTGTGAGCGTCAGCGAACCCACTCTCCGCTCTCCACTCTAAAAAAAGTGGAGTGAAAAGGACAATACTTGACTTTTTTTGTTATTAGTAATAGAATATAAAAGCTACATACAATTTGTACAAAATTTATTATATTATTTCATACGATATGCACAATATATATTTTCTTTTTATCAAAAATTTGTGAATAATGTATGTACTGGTATAATATTTTTTAGTTATATAATTTTTGAGGAGTTAATAGTAATGAAAAAGTTTGTAAAAGACTTAAAAAATGAATTTAGCGGTTATAATCTAAATAAACTACTAAACGACCTTATGGCAGGTATTACTGTTGCGGCAGTTGCATTGCCACTTGCTCTTGCCTTTGGTGTAAGCTCTGGCGCAGATGCAGCGGCAGGACTAATTACAGCTATAGTTGCAGGTGTTGTCATCAGTATTTTTTCTGGTGCATCATATCAAATTTCAGGTCCTACTGGCGCTATGACAGCGGTACTTGTTACAATAGTAATGCGTTATAATATACAGGGGGTATTTATTGCATCTCTTATGGCTGGAGCAATACTACTTACACTTGGAATACTAAAGCTTGGAAAGCTTGTAAATCTTATACCTATGCCTGTTATTACAGGTTTTACATCTGGAATTGCAATTATTATTGCTTTGGGACAAATTGATAACTTTTTTGGTACACATTCAGAGGGTGAATCTGCTCTACAAAAGCTATTTTCATACACAAGGCTGGGCTTTCACATAAATTGGCAAGCTCTCGTAATAGGACTTTTGGTTGTACTTATAATGGTATTTTATCCTAAAAAGCTTAATGCAAAGCTTCCGTCCTCTCTAGTTGCAATTATTGTGGCAGGTCTTGTATCAAACCTACTTCATTTTGATATTGCGGTAGTTGGCAACATTCCCAAAACCCTTTTCCCAGAAAATAGACTTAGATTTTCTGATATGATACAGGTGGAAATGGTAATTGATCTTATCGCTCCAGCCTTTACTATTGCGGCTCTTGGAATGATAGAAAGCCTTCTTTGCGGAGCTAGTGCATCGAGAATGAAAAATGAGCCATTTGATGCGGATAGAGAAATGGTAGCTCAAGGTATAGGAAATATCATAATTCCATTCTTTGGCGGTGTTCCAGCCACTGCGGCAATAGCTAGAACAAGTGTTGCTATAAAGTCTGGCTGTCAAACAAGACTAACAGGTATATTTCACTCAATAGGACTACTAGCATCTATGTTTTTGCTAGGCTCTGTTATGGCAAAGCTCCCTTTAGCGGCTCTTGCAGGCGTACTTATGGTGACAGCCTACAGAATGAACGAATGGGAGAGTATTAAATTCTTCTTTAAAAAGAAAATTAATGGTGCTATGATAGAGTATCTAATTACAATGCTTGCAACAGTTGTTTTCGACCTTACAACAGCTATTATCATAGGTATTCTATGCTCACTACTAATGTTTATTAAGCATTCAGCAAAAATCTCAATAAAGGTAAGTGATATTGACCCCGAAAAGACAGGCGTGGTTAATGAGGAAAGCCGTAAAAAGCTCGATACAACAAGCCTTGTTACAGTAAAGGGACCACTATTTTTTGCGACAGGTGAGGGCATAAAAAAGGCTTTTACTACTATAAATAATCGTGCCTACAGCTACGAGGGCGGTGAGCTTGTAGACTGCGACAGAATGATATTTATAATGTCTGGCGTTTCAACAATTGATACTACTGGCGCAAGCGTGCTAAGGGATTTGTGCAAGGAGCTTCACGACAACAATATAGAGGTTTGCTTTACAGATACAGATGAATATGTTAGTAAAATTATGACAAAAATGGGTATTTTTGATATAGTTGGCACAGAAGCTGTATTTGCAAATACAGAGGATGCTCTATTAAACTACTAATTAAACCTAAATAAGAATACTATTAAAAGCCTTTCTTTCAAAAAAGAGAGGCTTTTTAATATATTGACAGCTAGCTCTTTATGGACAAAAATATTATTAAGTGGTAAAATCTATCTTATAAAAAGCTTTTGGAAGGAGAAAAAATAATGGAAATCAATGTGGAAAATAGCTTGCATGCACAAAAGGCAATGAGTTTTTTTAAGGAAGGATATAACTGCGCTCAGTCGGTGTTTCTTTCATTTGCAGAGGAAAATGGAATTGATAAAAAGACAGCACTTATGCTAAGCTCATCATTTGGCGGTGGTATGGGTAGACTTAGGGAGGTTTGCGGAGCAGTTTCAGGAATGTTTATGGTGGCTGGACTAATTTATGGCTACGATGACCCAAAGGCATTTGAGGAAAAACAGGAGCATTACGAGAGAATACAGTATCTTGCGAACGAATTTAAGCTCATAAATGGCTCGATTATTTGCAGAACACTTCTTGGACTAGATGTTGAGAGTGATGTTCCTACTCCAGGAAAGAGAACTGAGGAATATTATAAGAAACGTCCATGCACAGAGCTTGTGGGTATTGCGGCGGCCATTATGGAAAAATATATCGAGGGGAATGGGGTAGACTAAATTAATTATGCGTATAAAGCTTTTATCATCACTAGAAAAGTGTTTTCTTGACGAAAATATAGATAATAAAAATGAAATTCGAGAGATACTATGCCTAAAAAATGAGGAACTACACTTAGAGCTAGCTTATCAAGATAAATCAGAGGCTTTTGTAAGAACAGAGTGCATACTTTGTATTGAGGGCGAGCTTTCTGGGTATATAAGTGCCTCAAGAATTGAAAATGTGCCTGTACGTTATCCTTGTAATCTTGATAATTGCGATGATAATTACTTGAGAAAAGAGTCAGGCTTATATCCAGATATTTTAGTTCCAATTAATAAAGAGAGACGAGTTTATGCTTCGTCTGAGCTACAAGCTCTTTGGCTTGACATAAAATGTGAAAATGGCTTGCCAAGTGGTAGGTATCAAACTATTTTTAAGCTAAAGTCTCCAAAGTCAGAGGAGGTTTTTGCAGAGACATCAGTAGTTATAGAGGTAGTAGCTGCAAGCCTTCCAAAACAGGATTTAATCTTTACACAGTGGTTCTATTGCGACTGTCTAGCGGATTATTATGGAGTAGAAAGCTTTTCGGATAGGCATTTTGAGATAATAGAAAATTTTGCAAAGGTAGCAGTAGATAATGGAGTAAATATGCTTTTGACCCCACTCTTTACACCACCGCTAGATACATTTGAGGGTGGAGAGAGAACAACAACTCAGCTAGTAGGAATAGCTAGAAATAATGGGGCATATAGCTTTGATTTTTCCTTGCTTGGTAGATGGATAGATATGTGTGACAGGGTAGGGATAAAGTATTTTGAAATAAATCATTTCTTTACTCAATGGGGAGCTTTACATTCGCCTAAAATTATGGCTACAGTTGACGGAGAGAATAAAAGGATATTTGGCTGGGAGACAGATGCCTATTCAGAGGAATATAAATTCTTTTTGAGGACATTTATTCCAGAGCTTTTGTCATATTTGCGTTCTAAAAATAATGCGGACAAACGCTGTTATTTTCACATATCGGATGAGCCGTCAGAAAGTCAGCTTGAAAACTACAAAAAGGCAAAATCAATGGTTGGAGACTTACTTTGTGATTATCCAATTATAGATGCGCTGTCAGATTATGAATTTTATGAGCGTGGAATAATAAAAAATCCTATACCATCAAATGATAGGATAGAGCCGTTTATTGAGAATAACGTTGAGCCACTGTGGACTTATTATTGCGTATCACAGGCAAAGGATGTTTCAAACAGATTTATTTCTATGCCATCTGCAAGGAACCGTATAATAGGTATGCAATTTTATAAGTATAATATAAAAGGATTTCTACATTGGGGATATAATTTTTATAATGACCAATTTTCAAGAAATCGTATAAATCCGTATCTTATTACAGATGGTGATTGGTTTGCACCCTCGGGTGATACTTTTTCGGTATATCCGTCAGATAGTGGAACAGCGTACAGGTCCTTGAGATTGTCGGTATTTTTTGATGCTCTACAGGATGATAGACGATTAAAGCTACTAGAAAGCCTTGTCGGACGAGAGAAAGCCTTAGATGTGCTTGAAAAAGATATACCACATCTTACGTTTAAAGAGTATCCTAAGGATAGCGAGTGGTTAATTAAAAAGAATAATGAGATAAATAGAATAATATCTGAAAAGCTTTGATAATATGGAGAGAAAAGAATGAAAATGATAAATACAACTCTTTGTTACATCGAAAAAGACAATAAATACTTGATGCTACACAGAGTAAAAAAAGAAAATGACCAAAATAAAGACAAATGGATAGGTGTTGGTGGAAAGCTTGAGCAGGAGGAAAGTCCGTTTGACTGTGTAAAAAGAGAGGTGCTTGAGGAGACAGGGCTTACAATAGAAAATCCACGTTATCATGGACTAGTTACGTTTTGCCTTGAGGACTGGGGCACAGAATATATGTATGTATTCACAGCCAAGGAATTTAGCGGAGAGCTTTGCGAATGTGATGAGGGAAATCTTGAATGGGTGGATAAAGCTCAAATCTATAATTTGCCGATTTGGGAGGGTGATAAAATATTTTTGGAGCTTATAGAAAAGGATGCTCCACAGTTCTTTTTGACACTAAAATATGATAAAAATGGAGTTTTACTTTCTCACAAGCTTGAAAAGTAAATTTTACTAATAAATAATTTTAATTTGAGAAGATTTAAGAGATGAAATTTTATTTTTTTCGTCTCTTAATTTTTTTATTATTTTATAGTTAATATAAATTGCTAAGAATTTTATATATTTTGCATTAAATTATAAAAATAATTTGTCGTTTTTTTGTATATACTTTTTGAAATGTCGAATAAGATTTATATATATTTTTTATAGCTAGTTATATTATTATATAAAGTATACAAGTTTATCGTATTATATAAAAAGCTATAGAATACTTATATAAAGCAGTCTAGTATATTTTTTTGTGAATAATTATTGAAATTTTATCTTTTTGACATTTTTTGTGAGAATATTACTTATTTTTTTATTAAAAATAAGCGTTGGCAATTATACACAAACAAACATACCGTTATATGTTAATGTTGTAGAAAAAGTCATTTGTATATTTACTTTTTATATAAAAAATGGTACAATTCTTATGCAAGAGAGGGATAACTAAAAGTTATCTTCTCAAAATTAAGGAGGAAAGAAATATGAAAAAAATTATTGCAATTATGTTAACACTTGTTATGGTTCTTGGAATGGTAGCTTGTGGTAACAAGGACTCTGCTACAACAAATGGTGGCAAGACAAAGGTAACAGTATTTTGGTATGACGAAAGTGACGTATATCTATCAACCGTTCGTACAGCTCTAAACAAAGAGCTTGACGCTGCAGGTGTTGAGCATGACAACCAATTTGCAGCAGGCAACCAAGCAAAACAACTTGACCAAATAAAGACAGCCGTAGCTGGTGGTTCAACTCTACTAGTTGTTAACCAAGTTACTTCAGGCTCACCTGATACAGCTGAGGATATCATTGCAGCAGCAGGCAAAATTCCAGTAATATTCTTTAACCGTGCAATCGGTAGTGAGGACGAGCCAGATCTACCTGTACTACAAGGTCATGAGACAGTTTGCTTCATCGGAACAGATGCTCCAGAGGCAGGTCACATGCAAGGAAAGATGGTTGGTGACTATGTAGTAGCAAACTACGACGATATCGACCTAAACAAAGATGGTAAGATTTCATACGCTATGTTCAAGGGTGATGAGTCAAACATAGAGGCTATTTACCGTACACAATACGGTGTTGAGGATGCTAACGCTATTCTAAAGGCAGCTGGCAAGCCAGAGCTTGAGTACTTTGACGCTAAAAACACAGATAAATACCAAGTTGACCAAGCTGGTGCATGGTCAGCAAAGGCAGCAACAGACTATATGACAACAAACCTAGTTACATACAACGAGGCTAACAATAATATGATAGAGCTTGTTATCTGTAACAACGATGGTATGGCTGAGGGTGTTGTAGCAACACTACAAAACAATGGTTACAATAACCCAGGCGAGCATGTTATCCCAGTATTCGGTGTTGACGCTACAGATAACGCAAAGGCTCTAATCGCTGATGGCGCTATGACAGGTACAGTTAAGCAAGACGCTGAAGGTATGGCAGCAGCTATCCGCCAAACAGTTGAAGGCGTTGCAGCTGGCAAATCAATGAAGGATACACTAGCTGCTCTAAACGATGAGCGTTTCACAATTGCTCCAGATTGTGCAACAAAACTATTCGTAGCATACGCTCCATACACAGGTAAATAATAATTAGCAATTAATTATATGTAGCTAGTAAGGCTTAGGGCTTCTACTACGCTGAAAATATTCGTGGAAATTTTCCACTAAATAAACTACATAGTAACGGCTGTCGCAAAGGCGGCAGTCGTTATTTATTGAATGAAAAAATAGGTATTTGGACGGCGAATAGGCGATATATTTTTTATTTCGCTATAACGTTTCCTGTCCCAAAATGTCGAAAAACAGACATTAAAAAGAAAGGGAGGCGTAAGAATATGGAACACGATGTTCTACTGCAAATGGTAGGCATTACAAAGACTTTCCCAGGTGTAAAGGCTTTGGACGGAGTTAACCTTAACGTAAGAAGAGGTACGGTTCACGCTCTTATGGGAGAAAATGGCGCTGGTAAATCAACGCTTATGAAATGTCTCTTCGGTATTTACAACAAGGACGAGGGTCAAATTTTCCTTGAGGGAAAAGAAATTAATTTCAAAAGCAGTAAGGAAGCTCTTGATAATGGTGTTGCAATGGTTCACCAAGAGCTTAACCAAGCACTTAAACGCTCAGTTATGGATAACCTATGGCTAGGTAGGTATCCAAAAGCTGGTGGAGTGTTCATTAATGAAAAAAAGATGTATAAGGATACAAAGGCTATCTTTAAGCAACTAGAGATAGACGTTGACCCTAATAGAATAATGAGCACTATGCCAGTTTCACAACGTCAAATGGTTGAGATAGCAAAGGCAGTTTCGTATAACTCAAAGGTTATTGTATTTGACGAACCTACTTCTTCACTTACAGAGGAAGAGGTTGAGCATCTATTTAAGATTATAAATATGCTTCGTGACAAGGGTGTCGCAATCATATATATTTCTCACAAGATGGCTGAGATTAAGAGAATTTCAGACGATATTACTGTAATGCGTGATGGTCAATGGGTAGCAACAAGACCAGCCGCTGAGCTTGAGATGAATGACATCATTAAGCTTATGGTTGGTAGAGAGCTTACAAACCAATTCCCTCCAAAGACAAACAAGATAGGGGATGTATACCTAAAGGTTGAGGGACTAACAGGCATGTATAATCAGCTTCGTGATGTTTCGTTCGAGGCGCACAAGGGTGAAATATTGGGCTTTGCAGGCCTTGATAGCTCGGGCAGAACAGAGACTCTTGAGAGTATATTCGGAATACGCACACGCAAGGAGGGAAAAATATTCCTTGATGGTAAGCCTTGCTTAAATAGAGATGCGGGTGAATCAATCAAGAACGGCTTTGCATTGCTTACTGAGGAGCGCCGTGCAACAGGTATATTCAATATACTTAATATTCGTGAGAATACTGTTATATCCAGTCTTCAAAGACATAAACGCTTTGGAATGTTCCTAAGCGATAAGTCACAGAGAGAGGATACTCAAAAGTATATAGATGCTATGCATACTAAAACTCCTTCTCAGGAGACTAAGATACGTAGTCTATCGGGTGGTAACCAACAGAAGGTTATTATTGGACGTTGGCTTCTTACAAACCCTAATGTGCTATTATTGGACGAGCCAACTCGTGGTATCGACGTTGGTGCAAAATATGAGATTTATCAGCTAATTATAGATCTTGCAAACGAGGGTAAGACAGTTATTATGGTTTCATCGGAGATGCCTGAGTTGCTCGGTGTTTGTGACAGAATAGTGGTTATGTCTGGCGGTAGAGTTGCCGGAGAGGTAGACGCTAAAAACACAACACAGGAAGAAATTATGACACTAGCTGCTAAATATGTATGAGGAGGAATTTAAAAATGACGAATCCTATAAATAAAGTTCGTACTAATCTTAATGAATTTTCAGTGCTAGACGCAAAGGATAAAAAGCGTAGAGTTTCGGATTTTTTCCTAAATAATGCTCTTTATTTTCTAATGCTAATATTTATTATATATACATCAATTGCTACAGCAAACTTTTTGTCTTGGGACTCATTTGCAAACCTAATTACACAGGTTGCAGCTGACCTACCAATGGCACTGGGTATTGCGGGATGTATCGTTCTTACAGGTACTGACCTATCAGCAGGACGTGTAATGGGTCTTTGTGCAGCTGTTGCAGGCGTATTCCTACAAAAGGCAACCTTTGCTCACAAGATGTTTACAGGACTACCAAAGGTTAGCTGGTGGTGGATAATCGCTACACTACTATTCGTTGCAGTAATCGGTGCAATAGTTGGTATTGTAAACGGTTTCTTCGTTGCAAAGTTTAACCTACACCCATTCATCGTAACACTAGCTACTCAGCTAATTACTTATGGTGTTATTTTGTGGTTCTTTACACTTAACGGAAACAATGGTCAACCTATTTCTGGACTTGATCCAATGTACAAAAAGGCTATCGGCGGAAAACTCTTCTATCTAGGTAATACAGCCGTTCCAATGTACGTACTATATGCAGTTATCCTTACAGTAATTATGTGGGTAATCTGGAACAAGACAGCATTTGGTAAGAATATGTTCGCAGTTGGTTCAAACCCAGAGGCTGCTAAGGTTTCAGGTGTTAACGTATTTAAGACAACTGTAATGGTTCATACTCTTGCTGGTATTATGTATGCTTACGCTGGTTTCGTTGAGGGTGTTCGTTCTGGTTCAGTTGCCGCAAATACAGGTATGAACCTTGAGTGTGACGCTATTGCAGCGTGCGTAATCGGTGGTGTATCATTTGTCGGTGGTACTGGTAAAATCAGCGGTATTGTCTTGGGCGTATTCGTACTAAGAATTATATTCGTTGCTCTAACAATGCTAGGTGTTAACTCAGCGGCTCTATACATAATCAAGGGTGCTATCATTCTTTGTGCTTGTGCGCTTGATATGCGTAAATATTTGGTGAAGAAATAATGGCTGATATAGAGGAAAAAAAAGATACCGAGGAAAAAGAAGTACCAAAGTTTCGAGGACTATATAGGCACGTACACATTTCTGTAAAGGCACTGGACGCAATTATTGCTACTTGTATAATAGTTATAATTGTGGTGACTCTTGTCTCCTTGCCAAGCAGAGGCTATATGGTTAATTTCGATGCAAAGGGCGGTACAGATGTAGAATCTGTCAAATATCAGTATGGTGAGCTAGTAGTAGAGCCGACACCCCCTACAAGAGAGGGATATGTATTTATTGGTTGGTTCAAGGATCCAAATTGTACTGAACCTTGGTCGATAGAAACTGACAAGGTAGTAGCTCCTATCACTCTTTATGCGGGATGGGAGAAAAAATAATAAATAAAGGTAATTTTGGTTAAATTACTACCATTTAAGCTCCTAAGTTCAATTTTTATTGTACTTGGGAGCATTTTATTTGAAAATTATTTTCATTTGTGGTACAATTTATTAGAGTTGTGAGCGGAGAGTCTCCGCTGGCAGAAAGGATAGTTACATTGAACCTATACTTTATATTGTAATGTAACAGCTCTCATCTAGTGGTAATCTGACTTAGTCGGAGAGCCTCCGCGAGCAGAAAGGATAGTTACATCAAACTTATACCATAGTAAGTAATGTAACAGCTCTCATCTAGTGGTAATCTGACTTAGTCGGAGAGCCTCCGCTGGCAGAAAGGATAGTTACATCAAACTTATACCATAGTAAGTAATGTAACAGTACATATCTAAAGTTAAACAGACTTAGTCGCTCGTCGCAACAAGTGAGATTTTATTACTTGAAAAGT